>Ga0208017_100013_pt1 | contig 274734 bp, 243 predicted proteins | sample 30_taG_FD_184104 | JGI IMG/M metagenome (GOLD analysis project Ga0208017, IMG submission 184104) | Marine viral communities from Cariaco Basin, Caribbean Sea - 30_WHOI_OMZ (SPAdes) (version 2) | ecosystem: Environmental > Aquatic > Marine > Oceanic | place: Caribbean Sea: Cariaco Basin... | reverse complement strand
CAGCCTACTCGTATGCGGTACAACATGCCTTCAACGGTACGTCTTAGATTGGGCTTGTTATATACGTTAATTTGTCGCAATATAATAAATAGCTTGTGCCAATGTTCATCGTTGAGCTTGGTGCGAGCCATAAGTGACGCCTTATTTCTTTGTTGCGGTAAACAGTAGAGTAAGGCGTTGCTTATTTTTTTCAATGTTTTCTCAATTCTATACAGCCCCTAGAAACATAAAAATAATCATCAATGCAGTAATCAGGTGGGGTGAATACGCCAAAGTCATCTTTTATGAAATCAACAACTTTAACTACTCCGCTGAAACTGTAACCGTCATCACCAAACGATTGCATTATATCTTTAGATAATGGCGAAAAAATACCTGCAAATATCATAATATTTCGAGCTATTTCGGTTGAGTCCTCGTTATCTTCCGTTAAATATTGTTTTTTATAAACCATACATTTTTTATAAAAATAAACATTAAGCTCTCCCAATATATTTAATTCTTTTAAGTCATCTAAATCATATCTGTAATCAGTTAGTTTTTCTAAATAATTTAATGATTGCTTTATAGTTAAATATTCTTTAATCACACTCACACCCCTACACCCTTAAATCAAAGTAGGTGCAAGGCAGTGACAGCATAAGGGTGTGAATAGCTGTCGTTCGGGTAATTAGTCCTAGCCTTGCATAGTTGGTGCTAAGCCTTAGCCTAGCTTTTGTTTGTGTTGTTTAAAGTCTGCACGGATCAAGTTATCCAGCTTGCCAGCATAAGCATCATCAATGAAGTTTGCCCACTCATTCATCATCTTGGTTCTATATGGTAAATGCTGCGCCCCGTTATAAGCTGCACTTATCTTGTTCTCTCTATCGTGTGCCAATTGCAGCTCTATAGCTTCGTGCATGTATTCCTGTTCATGTAACGTGGTACTGGCTAAACCTCTAAAGCCGTGCCCTGTCATCTCACCTTTATAGCCCATATTCCATAAGGCATTAATAAATGCGTTTTGACTGTATGGCTTGCGGGTTGAGGTATTAAAGAAAACGTACTGATCCGAAAAACCTAGCTCTTTGATCTGCTCTAATATTGCTATGGCTTGCGGTGCTAATGGCACAATATGCAAGCGCCCTGCTTTCATCTTGTCAGCTGGTATCGTCCATAAGCCGCGCTTAAAATCTATATCTTGCCACTCCATAAAGCGGATCTCATTGGTACGTACAAACGTATAGCATAAAAACCATAAGCCTAGTTTCACCAATAGATCACCCCCATAAGCGTCAATGTCTTTTAATAGCTTAGGTAGTTGCTGGCTAGTAATGCGGTGGTGGTTGGTTGGTCTATGTGGTTTGATGGCTTCGGCTAGGTCGGTGGCTGGGTTATGTGTGGCTAGTCCATTGCGGATAGCGTGCTTAAATATCTGCCCTATCTCTCTAATGGTACGCCTTGCCATTTCATTAGCGCCCCGTGCTTCTACTGCTTTGCCAATAGCCAATATGTCAGGCGCGGTTATGTCGTTGATGCTCTTATGACCAATAGAGGGCTTTACATCGCGCATATAGGCGGAATAGTTACGGGAAAAGGTGCTTTCTGCTAGGTAGGTCTTGCGCTCGCTATACCATGACTGGGCTATGTTATCGAAAACATTTAAACCATTTTGACTGGCTTGCTGCTCTTTCTTATGGTCTTTTGGGTTCACACCATCGGCTATTAAGCGTTTTATCTCAATATTGCGTTGCCTTGCATCTTGCAAGCTCATGACTGGATAAGTGCCAATAGTGAGGGTTTGCTGTTTGCCTTGCCAGCGATAAGCGCTGATCCATGACTTAACGCCCGTATAACGCACCCATAATTGCAGCCCGTTACCATCACTGTGTTTGTCAGGTCGTTTGCTCTCGATAGCCTTATCGCTTGGCTGTAGCTTATTGATAACGGTATGAGTTAAGGGCATTGGACTATCCTTTGTTGGTATTGAATAGGTGTATAAACTCTAATACCAACAATAATACCAACATTCTATATGGAACGCCATACACCTATATAACCCTCAATCCTTGAAAAACGCCCAAAATAAAGGGCTGACGGTCTATGACGGTCAGCCCTTTATCAATGTTTGGTGGAGATGGCGGGAGTTGAACCCGATTACATCAAATACTATCACACGCTATCAAATCAGGGCTTATTAAAATCAATGACTTACGATAACACAATGTGATTAGATGTGATAGTTATTGATGGTAGGCTGTCAAAAATCGTGTCACAGATTTAATTATCTACAGCTGCATAACGTAAGTTTTTAGCGATACGCCGTGCCCATCCTTTGCCAAAAGTTTGCCAGATACGCAGGTTGGTAAAGAATTCTAAGCGCTCAGCATTGAATAATAATACCACATCGTTTTTATCCATTGCTGCAACTGCCGCCAATGTACGTGGGCCAATCAAGCCATCTGCACTGGCTCCAACTGCACGCTGTAAAAATTTAACAGCTTGGCGTTTGCCATGATTGTATGCAGCATCTGTTAACTGCCATGCAATCAAGCGATCGAGTTGATCACCTTTAACCGCCTTGTAGTATGACTGCTCTGTGATTTGTTTTGCAAGTGATTTTGGTAGCTTGCGCATATCTCCCCAATAGCCGTGATCTTGAGCAACGCGCTTTGTCACGCCGTACATTGTTTCGCCGCCGGGGTCGCTTGGGTGATTAACGTAGCCGCCTTCGTGCTGCATTAGTCGATCAAAAATCGTATTAAATACGCTCATAACTCTTACCTTTTGTTAAGCATTAAAAAAGCCCCAAATATGGGGCGGTTTTTAGTGCTGATTGTTATTTGTCTTTATCTGCAATGCGTAGCGCATAATGCAGCGCGTTGAGTGCGAGTAGTCCGCGTCGGTAATGTCGTGGTTTGACGTATGGCTGGACAATCTCGCTGTTTTTGATTGCGATATTTGTCAGCTGACGCGCTGTTTTGATTAGATTAAATCGCATGGTTTTTACTCCTGTTATTTGCCAAAAATCGCAAACGCTGCGTCTTTGATTTCTTTGATAACCGCAGACAGCGGCTTGCCCTGCAATAGAGCGACGGACTGATAAAAGACGCCAATCGCCAACATGCCGAATACTGCCCAGCCCAGCATAATGCCACCTTGCGCCATCACGCTATAATCTTGATATCCCATGAACTCAATATGTGCTTGGCCACCGAATAATGAAATCGTTACAGCAATCGTAAACTTGACGATGACCGACATATTAATTTTTATCTTACCGTCTTTGCCGATGTCACCACTGAGCATAAGCCCAAAGATAGCACCGATGACGGCAGCAAAGACTTTGGGCAGGTATGTGAGCATCTTTAGCAGCACTATGTCCCAAAATGGCATGTTGTTTGGCATTGTCTCCCCTCAAATTTTAGATAATAAAAAGCCCCGATTAAGGGGTTGTTAGCTTTTTGATATTGCATTTCTAATGTTATCAAAAATAACTCTATATCCAGTATCGTTTGGATGTAGACCATCTGCCAGATAGCTTGCGCCATCAATTTTAAGCTGTGTCGTTGCATCATAATTACTTATAAAACTCAAGCCTAAATCATCAGCCGCTCGCTTTACCTCGCTGTTGACTGTTTGCATGGTCATGTAGTAAGGGCTTGTATCTGGATTTTGATCTTGCGTGACAGCATTGGCAGACATTAAAATAATATTAGCTTTATTGTTGGTTAAAGCGTAAGTGTCACTAACTATCTTGCGTAAATTATTAGCTAGTGCGCGTTGATTATTGTCAGCTATAGCTATGCGGTCATTTGTGCCCAGCATGATAAAAACATGGTCGTCTTTTGGCGTAATACTTTGACTCAGCTTAATTGTATTTAGCCAGTTATGTGTTGTAGCACCGCTTATACCATCGTTTTTTACTCTGATAACTTTAGTTGCTTTTATGTGCTGAATACGCACAACACTATTTGTTGAGCCGTCATTGACAATACGTATCGTGTGTTTGCCGTCATCAGGCAATGATATAAAAAACTCGTTGTTAAAGCCAGCAGTTGTGCCGTATGCGCTTATTTTTTGCTTAAATACGCCATCTACGTAAACAGATGCAAAATAAGTGCTATCTGTACCAAAAGTAAGTTTGGCATAAACAAGCGTAACGCCATCGCCATTAGCCACAAACTCGATAGCGGTTGGTACTTGTGATGATGTCGTGTTATTGACATTATATAAATTAATATACTCACGACTTGGCACTAATGTTGATGTGGTCGCCTCAATAACAGCCTGCGCCGCTGCATAATTAAAAACAGTATTTTTCCTAGTATCTATCACATTAATGTTTTTAAGATTAGCCGACCACAGTACCATGTTGTCACTTTGACCGTAAGCAGACCCCATTCCCTCATCTACGATATCGCCGTCAGTAAATGACTTTACGAGCCATTGTCTAAGCAAGTTTGCCCAGCTTGGGGATATAACATCAGTTGTATTCCTGCCGTCGAGCAGGTTTTTGTTGTATGGATCACGAGGGCTAGCATTACTTGCACCAACACCCCATGTGATACTGTCACCAATCAGCTTGATGTTTACTGATAAAAGTGGATTATTTAAATCATCTAACAGTATGCGCAAAGACGGCTTAGCCAGCTTATTAACTGTATTTGCAATTGTATTAATTTGAGGCTGCAAGTTGTATTTAAGATACGTCCAATTGCCCGCAACGTTTTGATATACGCCATTTTTATCAATCGCACTATCATTAGTAACAACCGCATAATCACCATCAGCTAACGCGCTCCCAGTCATTGCAGCATAGGTACTAAAGGGTGTGGCACCCAGCAAACCGTTTTCGACTAGCAACCGTGAGGCCATTGGCGCGGATGGATACTCCAAACCTTTACGGCTAACCACCATCTTATCTTCGTTGGCAAACTCGCCAAGCGTATCAGCATCAGCGTCAGCACTGACAAGTTTCTGCAACGTAATCGGCTCTGCCATTTTTAAAACTCCCACAAAAAAGCCCTCAGGATTGAGGGCGTATGTTTAAATAAATTTAGGCTATCAAGCCGTTTATATAGTCTTTATCATTCGGGTAGTACCTGCTGTCATAAGCCATTGCGTTTATCGTCGACTCAAACAGACCGTTCCCAGTTTTTTCGCTGATCAGATACGCATCAGACTCCGCGGCGGTCGCTTCTGTAATATTAAAAACAGCATGAGTCACGCCAGCGGTCACCAGCGGTATCATAGGTATGCGAGCGACTTCGATTTGGTAATCACCAGTCTGCCTAATGATTTCAATCACATCAACGGTGCCATTTTTAAGCTGCAGATGGATAACATAGCTCTTGCCAGCATCCAGATAAACCGGATAATCCAGCGTCAAAACGGTGTTTTCTTGCAATTCGATTTGGCCGCTGCACAGTATCGGCACAGTAGAGTCGACGACGGCAATCCTATCCATACGTGTCACCAAGTCGCCCTCGCCATATGCGGTGAACTCGATGGCCTTACGGTTATGCTTAAGTTTATTCCAAGCCCTATGCGCCAAAAAATGCGCCTGCACGTTATTGGTCACGCCCTGGCTTGTAATGGTCTTATAGTTGGTGCGCAGGTCATCTGGCAGTCGGATAATGGTTTCGCCATAGTTATCTGACGGATCGCGCCACTTAAACTCAACGCCATCATAATTATCTTGTATACCAAAAAACTCGGTGACAGACATACTCTCTGGCGCAATATTTCGATGATTAAATAGCGCCAGGCTATTAGGTGTCTCACGCTCAAAACTGAAATAATGTAAACCACCTTCGCGCCGCGCCGTACAAAACACTGCTTCAGCGACCGTAAATATCATTTCTTGATAGCTGGCATATTTATCATCAAACGTGTAGTTAAACTCACACGCTTTATCGGTACCAAAGTACGCCGCTATTTCATCACTAACATCATAAAGCGATTGAGCATCTATTTCGCTGGAATCCATGCGACCGATGAATGGATCAAGTGCCATCGCAATCGATATATCAGCAAAGTCACTTGTGGGTAAAAAACCATCAATCGTATTCAGCTTACGATGTGCAATCATATTCAGCTCACTGGCGTTGGTGCCAGAGCCGATAGCCATGCGCCGCAATCGGATAATCGTGTCATGCTCATAGACTGATTTCTTAGTCTCGTAGTAGCTGTACGCACTCTCGAAAATCACATCATCTATCAAGTCGGCGGCATCACCATTATCATTGACGCGTCGCACCCTAAATCTAAACTGACCAGCTGCCGGCAGCTCTTTTTTCAAGGTCATTCCTATTGGGTTGCGATCATTAGCGATACCTTGCATGACACCACCATGCTTCAGGACTGCACCGGTAGGCACGCCAGCTGCATTAACAGCTTGGTATTCAACCTCAATTGCAACTTGCTTTGCTCTATCTCCCTGATAGATACCACTGTTCGCCAAAAAATTAAGAATAAACCCAGTGCTATCATTGCTCCCCGCATACAGCCAGCCCGTAAAGTTGTTCTTTGACGAGTTAAAAGAGACTGTTTTCTCTTTAAAGTTTTCGGCTTGCTGCGATGTTATTTCATTGATTCTATTCCAGTCCTCATTAACCGTGGCTGGATTAAGCAAGGTAAGGTAGGTGTCTGTGAGGTCTGAGATTGTATACTCGCCAGACAAGTCGATATTATTCTCATTACTTGTCAGTACGGCTGATGTTACGCCCACCGTATTTATAGTTAGCAGATAAAAACTTGGATTAATATCTTTAAAACCGCTCGATAGAGTGACTTCGTAAATATAGGCCCCCGGACTGCCTGACTTTAAAATCGAATCAACAGCATACTCACCGGCAAGGTTAAGGCTTTCACCACTATCACCATCCACAAGTAAAGAGGTGACTCTTATTTTTTTATACTCATTAGGATTTGGTATATCCATAACACTTGCGATGGTTAATACTCCGTCATTTATATTAACGTTGGTGTTACCCGATATAGTCCTATCTTCTTTGCTGCCAAAAACCGCACCACTAATAATAACTTTTTCACCTGCTGAAAATTCCCGTGTGAAATCTGCCCAGGCTGTAAAAATATTATTAACAAAACCCGAAGTATCGCCATTCCATGCAATGTCATCCTGTTCCCCTTGAAACGCTGATACTGTAATTTTATTTGGTGCTACAAACGCCAATCCCTTGTAGTTCAAGCGCCCGTTATTTGGCGATTTTAATATCTGCTTGCCATCAATTGAGCTGACTTGCTTGGTTACGATTTGCAAATCATCAAAGGAAGCACCGATTTTAATTTGTGGGTTTGGGCTTATGGTTGATTGACCAGGTTCGTAGATGCTGATAGACGCGCCTTCAATAGTATTGATGGGCGTTTCACCTTCGTTGATGGTGTTCTCATCTATTGCAAAATACCCGGTACCAATACTCAGCAAACATTCCTCGACCTGAATGTTATCTTGGTAATGCCGATAAACTGTTGATATCAAGTCAGGTATAACTTTGCGCTTACCGTATATGTCCGGCACCCGCTCGCCTACGCGGTGTTTGTTTTGACGCTGCGCCAAGCTATTATTTGGAGAGCCAGACACCTCTTGAGGCGTGTTCATTTCTGGCATGTTCATGTATGTATATACCGCCACGCCGACCGATATAACGGCTGCAAGGACGCCTATTGTCACAGGGTCTTTTGCATGGCATAGCACATGATAGTCACCCGTCACACCCTTCATGGCCCACGCTTGAGCTTTGGTTTTGGGTGTGATGTCGTTCTGCACGCATATTGTGTCTTTGTAGAGACGCGCTGAGGGGTATTGCTCACGGATTGACAACCACTCTGTCAGTAAACAGTCAAAACTGTACTCACTACACTCGCTCGCATCAAGCTCATTGTGGAAAATCTTTAACGTCATAAAACCGTACCTTTTTATATTGGCGTTTGATGCTTCGCATAGCTTCGAAACGTGGCCCCAACTCAGACAAATGCAGCACCCGACCACAATAATACAGCCCAACATGATGACGATTATCTAGTGTCATCATTAGCACGATAGTGCCATCAGCAGGAGACGTCACCAGCTGTCCCCGGCTCATGCTGTGTTTATTTGGGCTTAGTGTGGTATTGAGCGAGCCAGTAAGGCCTAAAAAACAGTGGCTAAAATCATAATCAAACAAATACTTGCCAGCGTCGATCAAAAAGTGCACGCAATGATAGTTGTCACGGTCAAAACTACGGTTAAGTAAAGGGTCAATGCTCTTCATAACAATGCCTTTAGATCAGGGTATTTATCAGGCGTATAAGGCCGCCCTGTCGCCACGGTGTTTTTGTCAGGCGTTTTGGCATCAAACGTAGTTGCTTGATGGTCGCGGCTCATTTGCTCAACAAACAAGCCTTTGATGATGTCGATAGGTTTATCTTTGGCAAATGACATCGTGGCGACGTCATAAGCGTACTGACGGTAAATGACCTGCGGATGCTCATCACTGTCTGACGATCTTATCTGCTTGATGAGCGGTGGTACTACTTCGCCCAAATCACCCAGGGTAATGTTAAGGCTTTGGTCTAGATCATCAGACGTCTTGCCTTTGTTGATAAGTAGTGGTGCAAACTCAAAATGTACGACATCTCCCGTTTCCAGCATGGCATCAATACCATCAGCATGATTGGTCACTATTCGTATTGGTGTTGGCCAAAGACTATGGCTAACCTCTATCGTCTCAAGTGCGGCAATACTGGGCGCACTATCAAGATGCAGATCTTTGATATCGTCAATCGTTACCGCCATTACAAACTCCCTAGTGCATCAGGCAAATCTTCGTTTACCAGTTTTTCGAGTAAATTAAGTAACTTGCGCGGGTCGCCTGACTCCCACAGACCAATAATGGTTTCATCAAATCCCTTGGCGGTATGGTTTGGTTTTAAGCGCAGGCCAAACGATACGCTATAGACTTTACCGTCACGCTCATTAACACGTAGCGAGCCTGCGACAAACTGACAGACGTAAGTCGTCATCTCAGTATCATCGACGATCAAGCGCCAAAGAAATGGCCGTGGATTCGTCTGATGATTGCTCCAAAAAGCCCAAAAGTACTGCTGCTTAATTTTTTCATCGAGCATGACTGACGCTGTGACAGTATGTACATTATTAACAAACTGAATGCGCTGACGAGCAAACCCGCCTGCCAGCGCCTGCTCAAGCAAGTTGTTTGCCACTTCAGGCGTGTAACCGCGCTGTAGTGGGCATAATGCAAAGTTATTCATTAACGTTTGACCCTTGCTGTTGTATGGCGTTGTATTGATTTACTCTCTACCGAGTTGGGGCGACCAATACGACGAAACGATTTTTCAATCATTTTGTCTACCATATCTATAGTGACTGCGCCGTTTGGTTCGCGGCGAGCGCTGACCTCGGCGCTAGAGTTGTTGTTGATCGTAATATTGCCTTGCCTGCCTGCAGTATCCATAAAGCGGGTAAAGTCTTTATTTTGCTTGGGAGATAGCACGCGCTCGCCCTCATCAAGCAGGTACGTTGACTCTTTTGGCACATAATCAAGACCACCGTGGGCGATACCGGCGACTGATGGCGCGTTCATGCCTTGAATACTAGCAGCACTTGCGACTTGTATAGCCGCCGCGGCTGCGGCTCCTGGGGCTGCGATATAAGGACCGAACAGCGGGATGGCAGAGAGTGAGTTGAAAGTATTAGAGTAGGTTTCCTCTACATTCATAAGCGCTTTATGCACGGCGTATGCTTTCTCTGCAGCGAAGGCTAACTTATGCATTCTCGAGCTTTCACCAAAAAACACGGCTGCAGCTTCGGTCATGCCAGCGAAGAGACTTTGATAAATAGCGACCCGCTGCGCTGCCTGCTGTTCTGCTAGTGTCTTATCTCTTAACGCATATTCCTGCTCAAGCGCCCACATCTTATCAAGATGCTCTTGCTTGGCAATCTCCAATAACTCAAAGCGCTCAAGCTCAGGCAGCGCATAATTGCCACGCTCATCGACAGCGTTAATCTCACTTGCGCGAGATTTATACTGATTATTAATAGAGTCAAAACCCTCTACATAATCTTGATTCAAGCGCCACTCTTGATACTCTTCATCGTTTAATGTGCGCTGCATCATGCTATCTTTGCCAGTGCTTAGCGCGTTTATACCGCCTGCACGGGCGCTATCAGCAATGGATTGATACATTTTGTCCTGAGCACGAGCCTTGGCCTCTGATGCAAACTTAAAGTTATCTAAATCTTCTTGGTAAGCTGCGTTTTGTAGGTCAACATACATTTGACGCACGCTATCATCTTTGATGTTGGCAGCTTCGATTTCTTTGAGTGCTTTTTGATGCCTGGCATGGATGCTCTGCTCCTCGCCTTGGTATCTCTCCATGATGGATAGAGCTGCTGCATTTTTTTCTTTAGCGTAGCGCTCTTCTTCGCGTGCCAAATACTTAGCTCGCTCAGCAGAGCCTTCGGCGTAAGCTTCTTCTATACTTTCGACACGAGCGATATGATCAAGTTCGATTTTCTCTTTATCGCTTGCGTATTGATTGACGATAGAGAGTTGAGCGCGTTTAATCTCTTCTTGCTGGCGCAAGGCTTCTGCAGCGAGTCTTGCTTGTTCGCGCTGAGCTTGTTCAGCAATCTTGGCATCTTGCGCTAAAGCTTTGCCATAAAACGTACCTGAAGATTTACGAGACATGCCAGCGCTATGCGCAGCCTTCAGCCATCCTGGCGCATTGGCCCCTTTGCCATCTTTGCCCCAAGCCGCTGCGTTTTGCTGAATACCAAAGTGAAAGCGCCCAGCGCCCATATAGTCATTACCAGCACCGATACCATTGATGCCACGTGCGGCGGCCTCTTCAACGATAGCTTTTAGCAGTGGTAAATCTTTAGAGTTATTCCAGTCTAGTTTTTTACCACCCTTATATAGATCACCATCAGCGGCATAGCCATGGTCATGCGCAGTAGAGCCAACTCGCTTGCCACCTGATCCCTTGCCAGGCTGACCGCCTGAATTTACTTTGAAAACTATCCCTTCTTCTTGTAAAAAAGATAATGCTTGCTCGAGCTCGGGATTTAAGCGTTGATTTCGAATTGCGCCTTTGTTTGCGTATTGGATATATTTAGAAGCATCAGCGGTTGCTTTAGCAGTTCTTTCTCTAGCCTTAGCCTCTTTTTCAGCGGCATCAGCCAAGGCCCTAGTAGCTTTTATCTCCGCATCTACCGCACTATTTCTATAAGGGACCCCATTATTGTTATAAGGAAAAGCCACATTGGAGCCGCTTGCGCCTAACACACTCCCGAATGAATTATTGATTGCAGGGCGCTGTGTATTGATTCTATTCATTTTGCTAGACGCGCCATCCAATAGCTTGTCTATAGTTTCCATATCCCTAGCCCACTGGCTAGATATATCCAACATACTGCCACTCGCTAAAGCGCCAGCGCTGAAGAACCCGGTAAATAGAGCCTTACCTTTATCCGCTAAAGTATCTGCGCTGAAGAAGTTCTCAGCGGTTTGGCCAATATTGCGCATCTGCATACCGACTGCTGAAAAAGCATTGATGAGCTGCCCGATACCCGCCGCTATCCCAACTACTGAAGCGGCGGCTATGTTTATAGCTTGTCCAACGCCGCTAACTTCGTCTTTAAAGCTACCGCCTTGTTTCGTGCCTTCCTTAAAGTACTCTATTAGCGTCGCCATGGCCGGGAGAGCCTCAGTAACCAGCTCATTGCGTACGCCCTCAAAATTAATCTTTAGCCCTTCGACTTCATTGGCTAATATCTTAGATTGCTCTATAGACTCTTTGGTTCTGATTACGCCCGCTTCATTAAGATCGCGCTCATAGTTTCTGAGCGCTTCGCCGTTGTTATCCCACAAGGGTATGATATCGCCAAGGCCACTAGCCAAAGACTCAGTGACAAATCTAACCTCTTGGGTGGTTGCCCCTGCCAGCTCCATTTCATCTACGACGGCTTGAATAGCATCGACGCTATCCATCGTTGACAGGCTTTTACCGAATATCTCAAGCTCCGCGTCAGTTTTATTAGTGGCTTCTTGCATAAGCTCTAAGGTGTCAACCAAGCCGCCGCCACCAGTAGCACTAAACTCACCAAGCTTTTCTTGAGCATCGGCCAATATATCGCCAACACCTTCCATCTCTAAGCCGTAACTTTTAGTAGCGGCTGTTAGCACCTGTAGATTTTGAGTAGACGTGTTCGCTCTTGTTGCTAATCTTACTAATTGCTCATCCGCTTCCGCCGTTTGCAATGCTAGCGTTACTAAGCCTGCACCCATGACCGCCACTGACGCTACAACAGAAGCAGCACCCACCGCCGCTGCGCCCGCTAATCCACCTTTGCCAAAAGCATCAGAGATAGAATCAAGTTGTTCGTTAAGAGAGTCAATAGCACCACCGATAGGCGTGCCACTGAGGTCCTCAATCAACTGATCTTTAAACTTAGATACTGACTTACCCATATTCTCGGTACGGTCACGGGTTTCGCGTTCTGCGCGGGTCAAGCCATCTGTAAACTCACTTAGGCGTACCGCCAAATCAAGCGTCAGTCTACCAAGTGAGTTTGTTGCCATGATAAACACCTTTTTTTGGATAATAAAAAACCCCAATCATTGCTGACTGAGGTGAATATTGCTTATGCCACTTACTAGACAGTTGAATATTATTGAGTATTAAAGTTTTTCAAGACTTTATATTTAATCATTTGGTTGTTTGCATCTATGATATCCAATAAAGCGCCTTTGTAACCAATCTGACGTGAATCATCTAAGTCGTATTCAACTGCGTTACTGAAAGCAGGGCGAGCCATATCGCCTGAAAACTCTCTATACCCAATATTAACTTTCGATCCTACTTTGCCATTGTATATTAGTGTCTGCTGAAAGCTGTTTGCTTCAGCAGTAGTCCAATTCCGTTGTTTAAAGTCCAATCCTGTCTTACAATCTACATTCATATTATAGATAGTAAACATGCAGATAGCGTTGTCAGATTTTCTTAGAGTTACACTTTGTGTTGGATCTGATAAAGGACCGTCTATAATCTTTCCTGCACCGGATTCATTTGAGATGCCATATTGAATATATTCAGCATCTTCACCACGCTTTGGATAATACCCTTGTTGGATAGTGTGTTGAAAGCTTGTCTTTTGAGTGACAGGAAAATATAAAGCTTCACGTTCTGTCACTACACCCTGACTTAGCATTCTATCGCCCACATAAGCCTCATTAACACTGTTAATTGGCGGCTCACTAATTTTTTGAATGGTAGGCTGATAGTTGGTTAATGGTGTAGCACAGCCGACAACTGCAAACGACATAGCGACACAGACTAATGTTTTATGCACAGATCAACTCCTTGTTTTTGAAACACAGAAGCTATGAATATAAAACAATAGTAACATTAGAGCAACTTTAATTTATAAAACAAATGTCTACTCATTAATCTGATCTTCGAAGCTGACGATCACATCATCTTCATGTGGCATGAGCTCAAGCGCTTCTATATCACCCCCTTGAGAGTTGATATAGATAGCCATCATGTTGGCGACCGCTTGTTCGACTCTTCTGCCCACATTTAGACTACCACGGCGATAGCGGTATTCCGCCCACTGCTTAATCTCAACCATCGTTAGATTGGTTTTTACTTGATGAACACTATTACCACCTATACCGTTGAGAGCCAATTCAAACAACAGCTCATGCTCGCCGGCGATTATTCCTTTTTCTTCTTCGGCGCCTGCTTCTCTACCGCCTTTTTTATATTATCCAGCCCCCATACCTTGTTAAATACCGCGTTCGCCAGTGGCTGAATAAAATTATCTTCGACTTGTTTTTTGGTGAATTGCAACTTACCGTCTTCATCAACTAAAGACTTACTAATCCATTCAGCGGCCACATCTTCCTTATTGTTCATACGGTTGTGCAGATCATCGCTTATGGCAAAAGGAAGAGTCTTGAACATAATATCGACTTCACAAAGCTCGCCTTTGTGATAAAACTCAACCTTTTCTGAATGTATTTCACCAACCAAGCTACCCGCTTTCACATCTGACAATAATATCTTTGCCATTTTTGTAATCCTATAAATAAGTAAAGCCCCAATAAAGGGGCTTTTGGTTTAACCAGCTAATCCATTCGTATCTTTTATAAAGCTTACGGATTTGTCTTATACGCCGTAATAGCCTTGGACTGACGCTTCATCGGTACTGAGTGCTTGACCAGTGAGTTTGGTTCAAACGTAGGGTTGGTGTCTTTCAATTGGGTCACGAACGAAGTCCAAGTGCGAGTCGGTGGTAGCGTTACAGAGCCAGTCTCAAGCACTGGCGGCTCTTTACTGTCCGACCAACCAATAAAGACCTCGATAGTGGCGCGTTCATCAGCCAACTGCAGTAGCGTCATATGCGTCTCATTTTTGGGGTCAGTGTTAATAGAGATAGAGCCTTCACCGGGCGTAGTAAGTCCTGGTACCGATGTAGTGGTATCCTCTTCTTCTAGGCATGTATCGTCAATATCATTGACACTATCATCGCCGAGTGTAATACCTGTGATGCAAATCATCTTAGTAAGCTCAGGCGTATCGCCATGCTTAATCCATACTTGCGTACCTTGTGATAGTACGCCTTTTTCGACTTTAGCCATGATGCTAATCCTCTGTTGTTGAACGATCCGATATCCAATTGGCATCAAAGCCGCGCCCGTAAAGTCGAGCGTTGGAATCATATTGATTGATGGTGGGGTTTAATATCCATGCACGCGACTCTAATGCGCTGCGTATCGCTCCACGTAACGCGCTGGCATATTTAGAGCTCGTGTCATAGACCATAATTTGAAATTGCACGTTGTCAAAGTTGGCGGGTGCGTCCAAGTGGTTCTCAGCTTGACCGCTGATGATCTGCCACACCACATAAGGCGCTTGGGTGCCCTCAGGTGCGACAGCCTCCCAAACCTTGGCTTCTACATCTATAAGCGACGTCACGCCAACGTCGGCATTAAGCATGCGGTAAATAGGCAAATCGCTCATAGTTTGGCAATCTCTTTATCAAGTTCAGCGCTATAAGCGCGGGTAAACTCCGCTTGCACGGCGTTGATATTATTATTCAGCGCCGGACGCAAGAAAGGGTCTGCGCTATTAGTAGCGGACCCAAACTCTTTAAAGCGCCAGTACCAAGTGTCGCCGCCGGGGTTCTTTTTGCTGCCTTGGGTTTGATAGCTGCGTCCAGCGCGGTTTGCTCTTCTGTTAGCACGGGTGTTAGCGTATTTTTTAGCGCCGCCTCTGACGCCCACTTTCATCGTGACGTTGTCATAACCTTTTGTCTTGCCAGCCTTGGTAACGATGTTCTTCCAAATCTTTTCGGGACTGTCTTTATCATCGATACGTTTGGCATTCTCACGCGCGGCTTTTTTGACGATGTTCATAGCTTTGCGACTAGCGCGATTGGCGGCGTTTTTAGCTTTACGCTTATTACCAAGCTGACGCAGTTTTGCTTGAACTTCATCGAGACCGGTTATATCGTTTGCCATAAATATCGCCCATAAAAAAAGCCCTATCAATTAAGATAAGGCCTTAAAATATAATAGCAGTGGTGACTAATTACGAGTTACTTCACTTACGTCTAAGTGTCGTTATCTCGCTTTCATCTTTAGCTGTCAATGGTTCAGTGCGCGCAGCATCCCCTCGGCAAGCCGTTCCACAGTCGGCGAAGTAATTATAACATAAAAATCAATCCCTAAAATGCTCAACACCACCATCAAGATTGAAGGTCATATACTCGACGCCGGTTTCGTTATCAGGTAAGCCTTGGCTATCAATCGCATAAGTACGGCCCTGCCAAATCACGCGCATAGTCGTATCGAGACTGGTGCCGGTCTTATAACGAACCATCATTCTAGCGGTAATTTCTGACTGAGCCGCCTGCGCTGTCAGCAAGTCTTTAGTAGATAGCGGCGTGATCTTGGCATAAACTTTTTTGTGAGTGGTCCACGCGCCATCTAACCGATGCCCGTCTGCATCACGGCCACCGCTGATATAGCGCTGGATAGTAACTCTATGACGTAACTCGCCCGCATTGACTGCCATAATTAATCCATATCTAAAAAGGTCGAGCCTGCGTCGGCGTCATCTTCTTGTTCGACTAGCTCATTTATCAGATCGTTGTTTTGGTCGATGAGCTCAGCAGTGTTTTGGTTACTAATGTCGATTTGCTGAATCAGTATCGTATTTTGCTCGACTACCTTTGTCATCAGCGCTATTAAGTCTTTGCAAGAGCAGCTTGGCTCTTCGCTTGGCTTCGCTGGTTCTGTCTTTAATCCACTCACGACGCGCCTCACATCCTTTACAATTCATATTAAACCCCCATGCGGCGGTATGGCTGTAGTACATGGTAAGCGCTCATCGGCACCTCAACCATTGACGAATCACTGACTGACTCACGATGAGCGTACCAATGCGCCACTATCATCAATGTCGCTTGATCAATAGACGCATTATCTAGCACGCCATCTGGATCTTCACTTGGTACTGCCAACTCATAAATAGTACGATCAAGATACATCTGAATATGATCTCGAGCGGCTGCCACATACCCAAGCAATAAAGCGTCTTCATCATCGTGGTCGATGCGGCATTGGAACTTTACCTGCTCAAGAGTCACCATCGTTAATCTGCCTTGTCGTCTTTAGCCTTGCTATCGGCCTTTTTGGTTGTTTCTGGTTTTGATGCAGTCGATTGAGGTGATTCAACTTCGACAGCATGACCTTTGTCAATCAGATCCTTGCCTTCTTTGGCAGTTACGGTTAGCACTTCGTTCTTTTGTGCAATCGTGCGATCAATCATCATTCGTTTTAATATTTTGACTTTCATGATTATTACTCAGCTTTTTTGGTGGGTTTTTTGGCTGTTTTGGATTTATTGTCAGATTCATCCTTATCGTCAGCCGCCTCTGCATAGCCTTTATCAATCAGTTGTTGACCTGTGATATCGGTAAACTCACCAACATCGCCGGCTTTATATGTTTGATTACCCATGCAAATAACGTCTTTAAATTTAACTTTCATAACTTGCTCCTTTTAGTAAGCCAAAAACAACTTATAAATTGGCTTTGGCTTAATAAAAAAAACGAAACCCGCGATACGAGTTTCGTTTTTCATCATATTCTTAACAATCAAGTCTTAATTATTATCAGACAGTTAGCGAACCTTTAACAAACGCTTGCGGACGATATACGGCCAGTGCTAAGCGCTCTTCAGCACGGATTGAGACCATATTTTTCTCAAAGTCGTCCGCGTTTTCGGTACTGACGACAACGTTTGCGTCTTCACGATCAAAGATTTGCGCGGCGTCAGCGAATGAGCCAGTTAAGAAGTTACCTAACATGCCAGCCTGGTTGGTTTGCGCCACTGGCAGACCCCATAAGCGCGCTTCTAAGGTGCCAAATGGATTGCTGAATAGGTAGCCGTTAGTACTGGCGTCTTTCATCAGCTCAATATCAGTCCAGTCGATATCGTGCATGACGTGACCGGTTGCTGATAACTCAGCCAAAGTAACCTGCAGCATAGCCAAGCGCATTAAATCCAAGCTGTTTGACGGCGTAGTCTTAGTGCTAGGATTGGCGAATGCAGTGGCCTGCGTATAGATGCCGTGCAAATTATTGCCAGTACCGCTACCAAATAGCAGCTGCGTATCTTCTACACGCTTAAGACCATTGAGCAAACGGCCATTAATGATGCTGCGTAGTTGCGGCAAGTCATCAAGCGTCTGTTTGGCAATCTTCATCAAGTGAGCAATCGTCTTGACACCAGACAGCACCTCTTCAAACTCAATTTCTGAGTAAGGTTTAGTGGTGTTTTCAGCGACCGGTGCCGCGTTATTCGTAAATAACGTTTCACGTAGATACGCCACTGCACTTGATTCTGTGTCGCCCGGCGCTAGTAAGTCACGTACTGTCAAACGCTGGTTTGGGTTGGTAACAATCTTGGTGCTACCATCTACAGGATTTACGGCGAATGAGGTTAGTGCTGCGCGTGGCACATCGATAGCTAGGCGTCGACCGGCAGAAACATTCTTGCTAAATTCGATAATTCTGTCATTTGCAATAACCAAATCGCCTGCGCGGTTACGCGATGGCGACTGATCACCATTACCGCTACCAATACGCGCAAATAACTGCTCTGCCTCACCAAGCTCAGTTTGTAGCTTGTTCTGCGTATCGCGCATGGTATTTAAGTCAGTAAGCAATTCATCGACTTTGTTTTTTGTTTCAGTTGATAGCTCGCCAGCCTTTTGCGCTTCTTTCAAAGCGTTTTCAGCAGCAGGCAGTGTCTTTTCGGTCAGCTCTTTAACTTTGGCATTAACCTGTTTGAGCTGTTCTGCGGTTTGATCCTTGGTTTGATCAGTCATAATTTTTTCTCACAAAAAAGGCCGCCAAAAGGCGACCGGATGAATGAATAGGTTTGTTTAGTCTAGTTTGATTGAGTCAATCGCATTTTGCAGACCGTCAATCAATCCGCTCAGGTCAATGCCAGCGTTTTGCGTAGCATCTGGTTGAGTAGCGCTAGGCGTACTCTTTAAATCTTTCACAAGGCCGCGGCGCTCTTTGCGAGTCATACCCGCCTGCGCCATGATCAAATCTAGTTTGTGGGCAGCGATACGCTCTTTAGCACAGTTGTTTGTCTGCTCAGTAATCACATCAGAGTCTAAAAAGCTATCAGCCATACCTGTCTCAACGGCTTGCTTGCCATTAATCCAAGTCTCTTTATCCATTTGCTCTGATAGCTCGGCGGCATCAAGACCACTTTTGACGTGATAAATATCAGCGATAGTGCTATCGATTTGCTCTAAAAAATCAGCCACATCGCGCATGTCGTTGCGATTGCCGCCGACGCCAGTCCAAGCATTATGGATCATGAAGAAACCAGCGCGCGCAATCTTGACCTCATCGGCCGCCATAGCGATAAATGATGCGGCGCTTGCAGCCATACCAAGTACGCGAACGGTCACATGGCCGCCATATTCGCGTAGCATGTTATAGATGGCAAGGCCTTCAAAAACATCCCCGCCAGGAGAGTTGATATTAACCACGATATCAGCATTACCAAATTGTTTAAGCTGGGCGCTAATGGTTTTTCCAGTGATGCCGCCATCCGTCCACCAGTCGTAGCCGATAGGCTCTAAGATATTAATCACATTTTCAGAGTCGTCATCAGCAGCTTTGATATCAGGGTTCCAGCTATCTAGCGCCAATGGCATTTTTATATCGTGTGTCGCCTCAAAATCCGCTTTAGGCATCATCGTTCGCTTGCTCATCGTTGGCAACTCCATTGTAGTTTGTGCCCACCTTCTCAAGCGGGATTAGTGCTGATTGGATAGTGTATTTTCCACCGCCTTCGATCGGCGGCATGTTCTCTTTAGAGCGGACCTCATCGCGATTAATCCAACCGTTATTAAGGCCAGATGCGTAATATTCGGATCGCGTTTTACTATCAGCTCGTAACAGCCCCTCAACATTAAACTCGACATAATATTTATCGCTTTCAATGCGGCCTATCAAGCAGCGCAAAATCTCTTGCTCAATATTGACTAGTAAAGGCCGGAACGTGTATTTCAAAAAGTGTAAATCTTGCGCTTCAGCTGACGCGGCCCAAGAGCTTTGTTTGTTAAAGTGACCAATCATAATTGGCGATACGCGAAACCAGCGACAGATCTCTTCAATCTCAAAAGCGCGCGTCTCAAGCATTTGCGCCGCTTCTGGGTTCATTGTCACGCCGTGATACTGCATACCATGCTCGAGCACCATCGTCTTACCAGCATTGCTACTGCCCATAAATTTGGATATATGACCGTGTAGCTTGTTGCGCTGTTCACCCGTGAGCTTCTGATCCGTTGTCAAAAACCCAGACGTCTGCAAACCATTTTCAAAAAACTTGCCAGCCGCGTGTTCGGCTGATGCGGCGGTAGCAAAAGTTTCACGCCCTTTGTTGATCGTAAAGATACCCATGACGCCATCGATGCCGAACGCGCGAATGTGCATGATGTCTTTATGATCAATATCACGGCGGCTTGTGCCTTCAACATAACTGTATTCGAGTACGCTATTGTTTTTGTTGCGACCTACTTTTACATTCTGCGGTAATAGCGGCTCAAGCGATATAATGCGCCTACCTGTAACATTGCGCTTAATCTCAACGTAGGCATTACCCCATAGCAGTAGGCTTGCCACAATCATTTGCATGAATCGCGCTGGGGTCATCTCATAATTGGGCGACCGACATAGCAGGTCATATAATGGATGCTGTTTGGCCACCACACGACTACCGTCGGCTTTGGTTTCATAAACCTTTAGCGGTAATGTTGACACCGTCTCTGCTACCAACCGCACACACGAAAAAACCGTACTAAGCTGCAAGGCACTATCAACAGTGACATTCTTGCCACTGGCCGTCCTAGTGGACACGTTATCACTAGGCGTTAGACTCAGCTGTCCATCCAAGCCTAGAAAGCTGATCGCCGCCTGTGCAGCTCTGGCAAGACGCTTGGGCTTGATTAGATTACGCACATTAAATCCTTAATATTAAACGCCAATCATGATTGGGTCATCGTAAAAGCCATTATCACCGCCGCCATCACCTGCCAGCACCATGGCGCGGCTGATACCCATTAACAGAGCAACAGCACCATCGATTTTTTTGTAGTTAGTCTCTTTCCGTGGGAATACGTTGCCATTGGCATCTTCACGCGATACCACGTTGCCAATCATCCAAGACAGCACCGGATGCCCGTCATGATGAAACCGCCCACCTTTCATGGCTGCTTCTAGCTCACGCATAGCAGGAGAGAAAGATTTTACTGTCTTAGGTATCTTTACCGCATCATAACCTGCAGCCTCAATAGTAGCGGCGACTTGGAAACCACCCCATTCATCATAAGGCACTTCAGTGAGCGGGAAGTTCCCAGCATCAACAACCAAATCTTCAGCGATGGCATTTAGATCGTTTTCAGCGCCATCATGTACTTCAAGCAGGCCTTGGTTCATCCACTTCTGGTACCGCTCGACCGATTGCTTTTCATCACCTTTATAAACCGTATCTTCAGGTAAATAAAACCATGGTGCCAAACAGTAATAATGCAGCCTGCCATCATCTTCGTGTCGATAAAACAGGTTAATGCGGGCCGCAATATCGATTTTTGACGCCAAATCAATCGGCATCACACAAGGTGTGGTTGCAAAATCATCGAGATTAAGCGTGTCATCAGCACATGCTCGCCAGTGCTCCATGTTAAAGAATGCCGACTTAGCAGATACCCAGACGTTTAGATGCTTAGTCTTAAAAGAGTTTTGGCGGCTGGCATTATTTATGGCCTTTGTTTGCTGCGACTCTAAGAAGTCAGCATATACAGACACATCATAATTGGGATTGGCCTTGATTAGGACGTTTGGATCTGTCCAATCATCGCCTTCGTCAATACTCCAAATCCAACCGAAAAGCTCATCGTCTGGCACGTTGCCAATCAGCATATCTTGTACACGGCTGCGCAGCTCGTAGCAAGGGCCCTCGATATTATGACCAGCTGTCGTGATCACGAAAATCATGGGTTGGCGGCGTGCACCCATACCTGTTTGCATCGTGTCATAAAGGCGACTATCTGCATGCTCGTGGTACTCATCGACAATAGCGCCATGCGGCGACTGTCCATCTGGCGGGTCACCGATAATAGGCTCAAATAATGAGCCGTCAGCAGGACGCTCAAGGCTTGCCGCGTTAATCTGTATGCCGGTTGCTGCGACTAAGTCAGGCGAGCGCAAGACCATCAGGCGAGCAGGTTTGAACACCTCCCAAGCCTGCTTCTCCGTTGTGGCGCCTGAATAAACCTCACTACCAAACTCGCCATCGTTGGCAAACATATTAAGAGCGACGCCAGCAGCAATAGCAGACTTACCATTCTTACGTGGCACCTCCCAATAGGATTCACGGAAGCGTCTGAACCCATCTTTTTTACGAACCCAGCCGAATGTGACTGCTATACCAAATTTTTGCCAAGGCTCAAGCTTAATTTTTAAGCGCTTTAAAGCCCATTCGCCTTTCGTATGAGGTAGCAATTCAATGAAAAGTATCTTTTTTTCGGCTGCTTTTGGGTCAAATTTGTATGGATAACCACGCTTTTTAGATGCTTTTAAGTCGTCTAGGTGACGCTTACAAGCCAAAACCACCCACTTGCACGCTGGTACCTTGCCCTTAACAACCGACCGTGCCCATTTGTTGGCGATATCAACATTAGGATAATCAGCCATATATATATCTCGCTTGAGCATCTACATATTAAGGACACCTGCAAATGGGTTTGTTTGTTCTTTATTGCCAACGCCAGTTAAGCGCTGGCGAGAGGAAGGATCTAGGCCCAGCAAACTACCAAAAGTTGCCATCTGCCTTACCGCTTCATTGAGTGCTGTCAATGCTGGATTCTTGATTGTGCTTCCACCTTCAGTGGTTAAGGTTATGCCATGTAAAACAATCTCTTTTTGGCACTCACGATAGTTATCATAGGCCATGCAAAACACCTCAACGTTATGCATGTCGGTAATTTTCAGAAGCTCATTTTCTAAAAGCTCAGGCACTATCGAGCGCCAAATCATCGGTGCAAATTCTAAGCCGTCCATATAAGCGGGCGGATCGATGTCAGTAATATTGCTAAATTCTGGGACATTGGTATTTTTGCTTTTAGATTTTATTGGGTCAGGTTTTCGTCCACGACCTGGTACCGCCGCCAAACCTCCCATATCATAAATTCCTTAGATTAGTCAATAGGCTAAACTTTTAATTAAACGCTCGTAAAAATGTACTTAAGGGGGCGGTCATTCGGGGCTTCCGTCTGAAGTTTTTACCCACCCTCCCCTTAATTATTATCATCCAAACTCAATATCTGATCGAATACCTCGTTAATCATGCCCTGAATCTTAAGTTGAGAATCAACACCGAAGGTATGGCGGTTACCGTTTTTCAATGTGACTATTATGCGATGTTGCTGCAACCCATTATGATCTCGATATGTTCCGGGGTGTACGGACTCAATATCTGTTGCATTGATAATCGTCTTGCGTACTTTGATAAATTTAAGCATGGTTTTTACTCGTTAGCTGTCTTTGATCTATGACACTTACGACAAAGCGACTGTAGGTTGCTGAGCTCGTCCGTACCGCCTTTAGACTTTGGCACTATGTGATCGACGTCGGTTGCTGGCACGTATCTGCCTGCGCGCTTGCAAGCCATGCACAGATGACCATCACGATTAAGTACTTGCGTGCGAAGCTTACGCCAAGCGTGTCCGTAACCGCGCTTGGTTGTGCTACCGCTGCGGTCTGGGCGCTTGGTCCAGTTGCTGCGCTGGTCTGCATGTTCATCACAGTATCCTTTGTCTTTACGTTTAACTAGGTTTGGGCAGCGGTATTGGCGGCATGGTGTGGATGGCATAGCTTCGGCTTCCATTTCTTATTATCAGGCTCAATCAAAGCCATATATTTCTTGGCTTCGCTGTTGCCGTTATTAGCTCTATCTATAAGCAGTCTTAGGTTTGATTGTCTATACTCTAGCGTTTCGCCTGTGCGATATTTGATATACAGCGTCTCGCTTGTGCATTCATATCTCATGGGTATCACACCTTACCAAACGTTAGGCATAAAAAAGCCCACGCTATTTCTAACGTGGGTAAGTAATAATGCGCCCGGCAGGATTCGAACCTACGACCAAAAGATTATGAGTCTTCTGCTCTAACCGCTGAGCTACAGGCACGCAGCATCGCCACTGTTACTTAGCAATCATCACATGCAATGATTGTTAAATAACTGTGACTCTCATTCAATTCGCAGTTGCCATCTGCTAGCGATTGTCTCTATGGCATGTGCTGACCGTGGCTAAATCGGCTAGGTAATATCTCGGCGGTTTGCGTTTAGGCGCATATCAGAGCCTGTGCTCAATCACATAACAACCTCACCAAATCGCAGGCATAAAAAAAGACGAGAGCAATTAAGCTGTCGTCTTTTATGTTCTGCTTTATCTGTTACCATTTAGCAGTATGACAAATACTACCCTATTCGGGCGGCATGGGTCAAGTCAATATAATTTTATTCGATTTTACCCTGCTTAGAGGTTACAGCTTTAGATACTAATACAGCTAATACAACTGCTTCAAGCTTACTCAATTGGCTAGTTGTTAACCAGTGACAGTATTCAGGCAAAATCCAATGCAAAATTAAAGCGACAATCATCAATGCAAAAAGAAAAGCAATAAGACGAAATATCCACTTGAAAGCTATGTCAAACAACGACTTCCAATCTTCGTCACGTCTGTGCTGATTGCTTCTACTAACCTGTTCAAGATTTTTATTACCAATCGAAGTATCTTCTTTAAGAGCCATTGAAGATGCATCATTAGTTGAAACTTCTTCATTCAGGCCCAACTCTTCTAATGTATTCTGACTGTTTGCCAGCTCATTGACTTGCTCAACAGTAGTAATAGAGGGTCTACCCATCTGGCCCGAATCACTCATTGGTTATGTACAACCTTATTACGAAGCTCAGAGTAATGCCCACGAATCACATCATTAGGGATTACATCACCCCATCCTTCATGAGAGAAAACATCTGACCAAGGCGTATCCTTTTGATGGGTTATCATTGACAACCGAATGCCATCTAAATTTCCATATTTCCTATATACAAAATTAATAACACTTTTTTCTTCATCAGTTAATTGCTCAGGGAAACTGTTAGGTATTTCACGATCTACAAAATCTCTGCCGTAGTTTTTAACTGCTTGGTACAAGTTAGGAATGACAGGTCCATACTTCCACGCTTCAATACTTTCATTAATCAAAGGTCGATTAAAAAAACCCAACATCCAACCATGTGAAATATATACAAGCTTTAGCAGCTGCATTGGTGTGAATTTATTACCGTCTTGCATCCCTAAACGAATAAATTCGTTGGCAACTGAAATAGCGCTAACCATAACCTACTCCTTATTTTAGAGACAAGAAAACCTATGGATTTACAAGCAACTCCATAGACTGATTAAATATAAATTTAGTTAGTTTATAGCTATATAATGGGCGTATATAGCTATAAATGCAATATATAGTTGTAATTATTAATCGCATACGACAAATAGTGTCGCCTTACTCTGCATTCGAAAGCTTTAATTGCTTACGATAATGAGCCACCGAACAATCAACCTTACCGACCATATCAAAAAGGTCGTGCGTCATCTGTCGCTGGTAGGTTAGCCACGCATTAGTGTATGTACTGGGATTAATTTCTATACCGCAGAACTTCAACCGACCTTTGACTGTATATACATCCCAAAGCTCATACAGTTCAAAATGCAGTACCATGCGCGCCATCAGTCGTGCCAGCTCAGGCAGACTGTGAGTACATGCCTGCGGCGCAGCGCGCTTATCTTTATTACAGCGCTCAATCATATTGGCTGCCAGATACTGCACGACTTCATCGAAATGACGTGACCAATCCCAGTTGGTATCACTGCCCCACAGTAATATACTTGCCAGCGCCTTGGCTGGCGCGTCATCAATCATTGCAATAGCAGCGCAGTGGTCTTCCCAATTTACTTCAGGAGGCAGACCGCCAGCACCGATGTTAAACTTAACGGTCTTGGCGTGCATCCCCTGCTCTAACCAGTCTTGGTTTGATAGCTGCAGGTTTGGAGACTGACCGAAATTGTTATGTAGCTCGTCAATCAGTGCGTAGGCATACTGACCAGGCTTATGTTTTTCTTTTGCCGGCTCAGGCTTATCTAACACTTCCTGCGCTCGCACAACTGGCACAGCGTAACGGAGAAACTTGTCGATAGATACAACCCTTTCTTTTTTGCGGTTTGGATTATTAAGCCATTTAAACTTAAGTTCGCCTTTGTCATAATCGACATGCAGCACTTCCATCACTTCGCCTGCTTTGTCGAGCCATTCGGTCTTGATTTCGATATCAGTCACTTGCTCACCTCGCTTGCCGCTTTAATCTCGTGATTTGATTCATCACATACTGGCCAGTAATCAACCTTGCCATCATCGAACATCACCATATAATTCAATCGACCGCCCGGATAGTCTTTACCACACATAACCAAGCCCACAATAGTCGCCCATTCGCCAGACCTAAAGCTATAAGGGTGTATCCCTCTAATCATTGCTGATGATATCTTCAGGCCTTCTTTATCTTGTCTTTTGAAAAACTCACTTTGTGGCTCATAATTATTCAAGAAATAAACTATGTCTGAACAGCGTCTTTGAGTGCCTATGTAATAAACAACGCAGCGATGTGGGAGTGAGTCTACAATCGCCAACTCTCCACTATGCTTACATCGCCACTTACTTTTGATTTCGATATCAGTCATCTATTACCACCTTTCTTAGTTTTGCGATTGTTACGCGGCTTATGGGGTATATAACCCTGACCTTTAAGCTCAAATGGATTACATATGCCATGAGTCTGCTGCTTCAGCATTGCAATGATTCTGTGGCTATCCTTTATCTTACTCATCGATTTCTCCTAAGACTTACTCTCCTAAGACTTACCATTTGGGCTCATTTAAAACTTTTATAAAAACAACAAAAGCCGCGAAGCCAAGCATAATTAGAGATATTCCCCACTGCCTAGAACTGAACCCAGCGCCCGCAATAAGCTCTACATAAGCCATGACTATAGAAGGCATACCAAATGCAATAAAAATAAGCAGACATGCCTTAGTCGAATTTTTCAAAGCCCTATCTCCCTTCCTTTTTAATCGGCTTTGGCGCTGGCACGTTGACCACGCCCTTTTCAATCAATCGATGATATTTATATATAAGCATGCCAGCATCACGGCCATGCTCAGACGTACGCCCATGCCAGCCAGTAATCATCTTAAAGTCTTTGGCGCTGCGCTTAGTATCAATGCTAGCCGGCGCAACCAATAGATGTGGAATATCGTAGCGCTCGCAAAATTCCTGCCAGATTGAGCAATCACGTATAACCGAACCCACTCCCTTCATGCGCTCTTTACCGATTCGAGGATCTACCCACTTACGCTTACGCACATCCTCAATACAGACGGCGAATTTAATATCCGACGCTTGCGCCTCTTCAAACGTTTTATAAACCTTATCTTGGGCGCTTAGAATGGTTTGAGTAGATACCTCTTGCAATACGCCATCGATGCTATGAGCAAAGCCTGTCTTAACGCCTGTGTCGATACCGATTAAAATCATTATTCAGCCCTTAATAATTTGATTAAACGTCTGGCGGCTCATAGTTTCTTTAGTGCCGTCTGTGTATGTGATGACAACAGTATTGGTCTTAATCCATTCCTGTTTTTGTATCTGCTTGTTGTTGTAGATGTTTTTCATGCTATATCTCCAAAAATATCAGGTTGCTGCTGCTCACAATTAGGCGATATCCAAAGCACTTCGGTGCGTTTGCCACTACCGTTGTGACTACTGATAGCTGTCTGTCTTGACGACTTAGTCCAGCCAGCCAGTGTGTCGTTGTATAACTCGTTGTCGTAACCACTGATTACAAACATACCCTTTGATTTTAGAGTCAGCTCGAGTAAACGAGTATGTTCAAACTCGCGCATTTCAAACTTGCCGTAGCTGTCTTTGTTCGTGCGCGTGTCTAGCGTATAAGGAGGATCAAGATAAAACAGCGTGTTGCTGCGGTCATGTTGCTTAATCACGTTGTAAGCGTCGGTATTTTCGATAATGACATTACGCAAGCGCTCAGTGACTTCTAATACGTTTGTGGGCAATTCTGACCAAAGCGACTGTAGAGATGTGCCACCACGCGCTGTATCTAATCTAAATCCCGTCTTACCGCGAGTCGCGCCAGCACTGCCAAAGCCCATCTGAGCACGTACTAGTAACTTAAGCGCGGTCATCACTGGCGTATCGTTTTGGCCAACTTCTTTTGCAAATTCAAACTCAGTACGGCTATAAGGTGTCATAACAAGTAGTCGCAAAAGCTCGGTGCGCATTTGGTCGTCACGAATGACATTAAATAGATTGACGATCTCAAAATTCTTGTCGTTATAAACTTCACGACTTGATGGCTCTTTACTTATCAGTACGGCTGCTGAGCCACCGAATGGCTCGACATAACAATGATGCTGTGGGAAGTGGCTGATAATCCAAGGAGCTAAACGCCACTTGGCACCGTGGTACCGCATTAAGGGCTTGATGCTCATACCGCCTCCTGCAACTGGTTTAACACTCTGTCATAGGTTTCATCTGCTGATTCGCCAGGCATCTTATGCTGAGCCACATACTCATAGGTTTCAGCAATATCCATGTTTGGCAGCGGCTCTTTGCGTAGGCCGTTAAATATGCAGCACTTGCTTGGGTCTATCTTGGCCTGTACTGGCTGGCTATGGCTTGGATGAAACACATCAGGTAAGTCGCTGTCATAACCGTTAGACGACTTGCCAGCGCTGTTACTCCAATCTTCATTGTCGATATTAAAACGGCCCTTGGCTTTTTCCTGGCGCGCTTGATCGGCTTTTTGATTGTTTGCTTCGCGTATCATCCACTTTACGAGCTTAACTTTGCGATAGGACTCTGTGGTCAGTGGATTGCCTTTGAGCGCTTGCTCAGTGTAATGACCTTTGAATGCTGAGACCTCAAACTGATACTGATCATCGGTCAGCTGTATCACCTTGCCCGCTTTGAATAACTCACCGCGCATCTCGTCAATGGTTGGCGCTTCCCAGTTTTCGATGCTGTCTGCGTGTTGACTGCGGATTAATTCAGCCTTGGTCGGTTGCTGATTAGCTGACGACTGAGTTGGCTGTGCTGGTGCAACTGGTGCTGGCTGGTTGGCTGATGATTGATTGTTGTCAGTAGAGTTATCCACAGTGCCATGATTAAAATTATCCACAACCGCCTCGCCCGCGTGTGTGTGCGCCTCTCTCTCTAATGGTTTATGGTTATTGGTTTCTGGTTCATGGTTCTTAGTTATAGCAGCGTTTTTGGCGTTACCAGCGTTACAGTCATCGTTACTTGGCGTTACAGTTTGCGTTACATCGTTTGCAACGTTACTAGCGTGACACTGTTTGATAGCATCGATATGCTTAGCATGTAATTCCCTTAAAGCAGCAGTACCAATACCCTTATCGACAGATACGCCTATATCAGTAAGGTCGTTAATCATATTGCGCTTGTCTTGACGAGACTTGCGAGTACGTTCTGCAGCTGTCATAGGCGCATCATCATCGTTACACGTAACGTTACACCCATCGTTACTTGGCGTTACACCTTGCGTTACATCATTCGTTACAGCGTTACGCTTGCCGTTACTATCAGCGTTACCGTTTTTGAATTTGTAATTCTTAAGCTCTTTATCGATACGGTGATGATGATGACGCTTGCCACGTTTGACAAAATATTCATCAAGGATGTATTCGAGCATTTCAAGATATTCAGGCGTAGTACATAGCAGACGACGTGCCAGCTTATTCATATCTGACGAATCGATGGCTTGTTCGTTGTGATAGTACATATCTATCAAGTCACGATAGATAGCACGCTCAGGTAACGATAGGTGGCGTGTTGAGTTGTTAAAATCAGCAATGTTGAAGTTATAGAAATGCATTAGGCCACCTCATGAACGATGGCAAAAGTCTTAGCAAGATGCGTAAGGCCCTTTGGCGTGAATAGCGGCTGAGTGGTTGCGACTCGCTCGTTGCTGTTGCCTTGATACGTTACTGCGCGCTCTTCCATAAAGCCTTGCTTCATGCGAATGCTGCTCATCTTTAGCTTGTTGCGCTTGTCGCGGTACATCCAATCATGGCCCAGGCACCAATTAACAAACTTGTTTTGTGGAATACCAAGCGCTTTGGCAGTATCTCGAACGTTTAAGCTACCCATGGCGCAGTCGATAACATCCAATGCTGCAGCTTTAGGCTCAGTAAGTGCTAAGCGTGACTGCTGATTCTCGATAAGCTCGGCCTGATCGGCGGCAAGGCGCAATGCTTCAGATAAGGTGGCAGGGATGACTGGTGCGCTGGCTTGCGCTTCTAGCTCTTGCCAGCGGTCAATAACTGCAGCGGTAAACTCAGGTGATAAGCGAGCGACAATTACAAGGCTGTCTCGCTGGTCTGATAAAAAGTGAGTGTATTGCTGACCATTCTGTTCGTGCGTGTATTGGTGGGGTGTCGTATTTTTTACGATACCCTTTTCGACCAAAGAGCGTATTAGCTTTAATACGTTGTCATGAGGCTTGTTGCATAGGCCTGCCATTTCACGGCTAGACATACGTTTTTTATTATTTGTTTGCAAAGTCTGAATATTCATAGTAGTATTCCTTTATCAAGTGTTTTGCTTTGAAGAAACGCCTAAACCCCATCAGTTCCCGCTGATGGGGTTTTTGTTTGCGCGTCACTTTTGTTTTTGGCCTGACTGGTGCGCTCGATGCGCTCAAACTCACGTTTGATTGCATGATCATCGCCGGTAACTTCTACAGCAGCGACGCTTTTGCAATATGAGCAGTTTTGGCAGTTAGTGGCTGGCATGTTATTTACCCTCACAATGATTAGCGATTTGAACGCTGAGTGTGCGCAGTGCGACCATGGCGTCTTGAATCTTTGTCTGTAGCGCGTCATGCTCTTTGCAATCAATGCGGCCGTCTTCTAGCGCTTGCTGCATCTCACTCATGATGTCGCCCTGGCATGCTGACGTAGATAGTGCGGTCATGATGATGCTTGCCTGCGTCGCCTCTTTATCTACACGGACAAACACACCACCCAGACGATGAGCCATGGCTTGAATGATGCTGGTGTCGTTGGTGTATTCCATAATTGTGATTGCTTCATCAAGGCGCAGATGATGCGTGTCAGTGTTCGGATTGACTTTATTGTTCAATACAGTGCTCGACATACCCATACGTGCTGCAATAGCTGTTGAGCCGCCATGCTTAGGGTTGTGTACTGTCTTGTGTGCTGCGTCGATTACGTCCATCGTGTCCTACCTATTTATAAAAACGTTTTGTTGATGAGTGGTTGGTTGTAGTATTTAATCAGTGGCTTCGAGTGAAGCTAATGCAGGGCAAAGGTCTACAGCCTTGAACTCGCCGTTTGTTATACGCTCTGCCTTTAATGCCAAAGCAGCTGACATATTGGCCTTGCCTTGAACCCATTTCCATACACCAGGCTGACTACATCCCAATGCTTCAGCCGTCTTATGCTGATTTCCGAAATAGCTGACTAAGGCTTCATAAGGATTGTTAGGTTTCATTTTTATTACCTTGGGTATATTTGTGCCTTAATAATATAACTTTAGTTATTATAAATCAATAACTTTAAGCATTTTACATTGATAACCTAGGTTATTAGAATCATCGTAATAACTGGAGAATCATAATGAGCACGTTAGCAGAGAGGGTTAAGCTGGCTAGAGATAGGCTAAACCTGTCGCAACAAGATGTTGCAGATGCCACAGGTATGTCTCAGCCAAGTTATTACAAGATAGAAAAAGGACATACCAAGCGAACCACATACATCAACGAATTGGCCAAAGTCCTTGAGGTTAATGTTGATTGGTTAGCAAATGGTAGCGGGGAAATGCTTTCTGTCGCTGGCAATGAAGCTGTAGCTGATCCTGAAAAAGAGCTTGCAAGAATACTGGAAGCAGGGTCTGTGTCTGTAGATGACTCGGACGATGATATGGTGTCTATCCCCATTTACGACTTGTACTTTTGTTGCGGTGACGGCAATGGGTCTTGTGAATTTGAAGATATTAAGGGCTATAGAAAACTGCCATCGTCTTTCTTCAGAGAAAGAAATATTAAGCAAGAAGACTTTAAGTTGATCTGTGCGATCAATGACAGTAATCATCCTTATATCAAAGACGGTGATGAGGTTGGCATTGTAATCACTGATAGAGAAATCAAAGATGGCGAGTACTATGCAATCCTTTTAGACGGTGATCGCATGATAAAACAGATATTTAGGGAGGCTGGCGGGTCTTATAGGCTAAGTAGCTTTAATAAAGCTTATCCAGACAAAGTCGTCACCCCTGAACATAATGAGAGTTTAATTATCGCGGGTAGACAAGTTTATAGGGCGGGATAAATATGTCAAAAGATAAGCCATACGAATACTGCTGGATATGCCACTTTCTAAAGTTTGCCAAGCCAGTAACTACCCTGCCCGTTGGTTGGTGCGTGTATTCTGAGGCGCTGGATTGGGATTAACACAAGGAAGTAACCATGAAAAAATTATTACTAACTGCAGCGTTATCTATTTTCGTACTTTCATCCAATGCGGCTGTCAATACTGTCGATAACCCATTCCAGGGCAATACTGTTCTAAAAGAGCCTGTAGAGATTGATCATCCGCTATTTGCTAAAGGCTCTGGTGGTTCGCAGTGCAAGAGCCTACCGCGTACTTGTGGGCAGATGGCTAGTTGTGAGCAAGCCAAACAAGCCCTTAAATGCGGCAATAAACGACTGGATAGAGACAAGGATGGTGTGCCATGCGAATCGATTTGTCCAGGGGGTTAATTGGTGCCGCTGCAGTATTTATAGTCGCTTGCACTCCTACCCAAGACGAAATCCATAAGTTTGTTTCCGGCCATACTGTGGTGCACGAGGTATTTTGGGGCATTGATCATAAGACGCCTTACCCTTTCACCACGTCAGGCGAGATATTGTGTGTCTATTACCCTGATTTTGGCATTGAAGTGTATTTTGAACCTGCGGGCTACAGTAAAGACTCATCTATTGGTACGCCGCTTAATAAGGCCGCTGCCGATGCTCTGAAGCGCGATGGTATGGAGCCGAATGTGCCTTATAGCATCAAGGAAGGTGCTGATTTGAGCGAGGCTGTAGAGGTGGGGTTGAGGTTGTGTGATGAGCTGATGACATGACACATAAATTATTAACAATTAATTTTTACTGCAGGAACGAACAGAGATGCAACTTACTCAAAAAGAGGCTAATGACTTAATTTCTTTAATGAAAATACCTAAGGATATAGGCGGGGGCATAAGTTTTGATCATCAAAAAAAAGTTGTGACCTTGATGAGTCCGGATGAAAGAGAAGAGTTTTTCTTGAATGTGACCCCTAGTAAATATGAGCTTAAAAAAATAACATATCAGACTAGAGCAAGGAAGAGTATAATACTAGCTAGGTTGGATATAGGTGGCCCTCCTCATCGAAACCCTGATGATGAAGAGATACAATGCCCCCATATACATATTTATAGAGAGGGTTATGCTGATAAGTGGGCATACGCTTTACCTAATGAGTTTGACCAATGTGTTGATATGTGGGATTTCTTAGAAGTGTTTTTAAGGTTCTGCAATGTATCTACCAACCCATTTAATCAACCTGTACTGAGTCACTAAGATGAAAACGGACACTTTACCACTAGACTTGTTTCAAGGCCACTTTGATAGCTATATCAAATGGCTAAGAGATAAGACGTGCTTTAAAGAAGTGGGACAAGGATGGATAGAAATCACCACGCCTCATCTTGATAGGCATAATGATTGCTTGCAGTTTTACGCAAATTACAGTGATGATGGTATTAAGTTTACGGATGGTGGTTATATCATTGATGACTTAGAGGCTTCAGGCGTCCAGTTCAACACTCCAAAAAGAAAGAAAATTCTTAATGAAATACTGAATGGGTTTGGCGTCCAGCTAATAAATGGTAATGAGTTGTTTATTAGTGCAACTCCTGAAAACTTTCCTATTAAAAAAAATAACTTCATTCAGGCCATGCTGTCAGTCAATGATATGTTTGCTCTAGCTAGCAGTAGCGTTGCTAGTTTATTTTTTGAAGATGTAAAAGATTGGTTGGATGAAAAAGATATAAGGTATGTTCCGTCAGTTAAATTGAATGGAAAATCAGGGTTCGATTTTCGATTTGACTTTGTAATTGCCAAACATAAACGGCATCCTGAACGCATACTACAAGTTATGAATCAGCCTACAAAATCTAATGTTGAACAACTGCTTTTCAGTTGGAGTGACACTAAAGAAGTGAGGCCTGACAACTCAGAGTTATTTGCAGTCATTAACGATATGGATCAAAAGTTATCTGCTTCAATAAAACAGTCGCTTGAGAATTATAACGTAACACCCATAGCGTGGAGTAAAAGAGAGAGTTTTGCAGAGGAATTAGCTGCTTAGTACTGCTTTTCTTTGCTCAACCTGTTAAAAACAACCCACCTCACGGTGGGTTTTTTATTACCTACCCCACACCCAACCCGCCATTGAGCGGGTTTTTTTGTGCTTAAAGTTTTATTTTAACAATTACTTACAGTTTTATTATAGCTGCAGATCACTGCCATTATAGCTTCAAAGTCTTATAGTAATAAATATTTATCTTATTATTACTTTGGTTATTGACAGTAATTATAACTATAGTTATTATTATTGCATCACAACGACGCAAGGCAACTGTTATGAACTCAATCAAAGATTTACTAGCCAGCATCGGCACCATCACATTGTTGGCGCTTGGTATGACAGCAGCAACGGCTGGCGCGCAACACATCAACCAAGCGTTCGAACGCTCGCAGGCAGGCCATGACGCCATGATTGCCGAACACAAGGCCTACCTAGCCAGCGATGACGACTACTATGTCACCGACCCTATGAATGGCTTTGACGAAGAAGTCTATGAGGCATCCGAGCAGGCTAAAGTAGCGAGTCATGCCAACCTATTCATCTCTAATGCTTATGGGAGAGATTAATGAGCAGCCATACTTTAAACAAGCTCTTAAAAAACCTTGATATGCAGATGGACAACATTATGTCCGACAGCCCTTCAAGCGAAGAGTTAAAAGCCATCAATGAGCAGACACGCCAGCTAACCGCGGTCAGTAAGCAAGTCGTTGATATCTATCGGTTGAGCTTGGATGCTGGCAAGTTTGCTCATCAAACAGGCGCGGAAGTGCGTGTTAGTGATGAGATGCTAAGTGTCGGCACGCCAAGTAAAGCGCTACAAAGCACAAACGGTGATCGTAATGAGTAGCAAAAGATGGAGTGTCACGCCAGCGGAGCATGACTTCATGGTGAAGCACCAAGCTCATATCACCCGCGCCAAACTAGCAGCCATGCTAAATGCTGAGTTTGGTCTTAACTTAAACACAGAGCAAGTTCGAAGCTACACCAAGCGCATGGGTCTAAAAAGAGTTATCCGCACCATGATAAACAATGGCGATGAGTTGCAGTGGATAGCCAAACATCAAGCCAACACGCCCCGCGGTGAGTTGACAGCAAAGTTTAACGAGCGGTTTGGCAAAGCCATCTCTGTTACTCAGATGAACGGTTACTGCAGACGCAAAGGGCTTTGGATGGATGACTTAATACGTAATCGCAAACCAATTGGCCATATAAGCCGCCATGGTAAGTTTTTGAACATAAAGATCAGTAAATCGGAATGGCAATCGTTGCATCGGTACATTTGGGAGAAGCATCACGGCAAAAAAGTGCCTGATGGTTTTATGATCGTGTTTGCTGATGGTGATGTGGATAACGTCGATATCGATAACCTAGTGTGCGTACGTGAAACGATAAGCGTCACGATTAACCATACCAATCCTGCTAATACTGACAATCCTGATTTAAACAAAGCCATTATGTTGACCGAGTCACTTAATGCCATGGTTAGGGATTACTTCAAATCTCAACAGACAAAAAGAACCAAAAAGGATTAGTCATGGAAACCAAACAAGTATTACCAGCTTACTACATGAGCATGAATGACGGCGAGGTTTTGAACGAAGGCCCATATAAAAGCCGTGCAGAAGCGGCATTAGATGCGCCTGAAATACGCCAACAGTATTTTGAGGACCACGACGAAATGCCATCATCCTTTACTGTTTGCAAAATCATCTCTTCGGTTGAAAACGCTATCAATGAAACAACCAACTTACCATCTCATTTGTTCGACTATATTGAAGAATGGATTAATGACAATGTTGTTGGTGGTACAGAAGATGGTGTTATTGATTTGAATGGCAGTGCGCTCGATGTGCTGAAAGCAGCACTGAAAGACATTCTCACAAACCACAGCTCGTATTATGGTAACGGTGCCGCGGTTGATTGCGTAGAAACTAAGTTTGAGGAATAACTAATGGCTGATGATATTGATCGCGCTGGTGAGCGCATAGATGCTGAAATGACTGCTCGTCTTAGAGTGTTGCCGGTATTCGATATTCCCTCGCTTCCTGAGTGCATATCATGCGGTGAAGAAATACCAAGCAAGCGGCGCGCCATTGGTGGCGTAAGGCGTTGCGTAGACTGCCAAAAACACCATGAAAGCTCGGTAAGATATTGGAATCATAGTCGTCGCTAGATAATAGGATTGGATATGTTAAGACTAAATAACAGCTCACTATCGAGAACAATTACTCGAAGTGGTGTGAATAGCATTCAAATGTTTGCTGTGTTCGATGATGTAACTAAAACTGGCAAAGTTAAAGCTAAGCATTCACAGCGATTTACTATTCAAGACGACTCGTTAAGTCTAAACGGTAAGCAGCATCAGCTATCAGAGCAATTAGATTTTAATGCCGACCCATTAGATTTGATGCAGTATTTTATAGAGCGCTTTAGCAGCGCTCAGCCTGATATGTTTTTGGTAGCGCCGCAACCCAAAGGCGGTATTCAAGTGCCCAAGCTAATCAGCGAGGTGCGCTGGGAGTATCCTGATATGGCATGGCGCGCAATCGATAAGAGTGGTGCTGTTGCATACTTCGAGCGTAGACCAGTGCTAGACAAAGCAGGCTATTGGGTATCAGCAATCGATGGTGTTATCGCTAGGTATGGCAAATCACTATGTATCGCTGACAACTATCAGTGCAGTGTGCAAAACGCAAATGAACGCAAATGAACGCAACAAAGGAACTTACCATGGATAACGAGATATTGAGCTTGCTACACCAAATGGGCCTAACCCCGCTCGACTGGGTAGATGCCAAGCAGTTTGCTGCTCTAACTGGCATTGCCGAGCAAAAGCTTACTCATCGTAAGCGAGAGTGGCCAGAAAACGTTGTTTGGATGAAGCAGAGTGGTAACCTATATTACTCAATAAGAGGATATAACAAGTGGATGACAAAACAAGCAAACATACGTTACCGCAAGGCGTGCGGATTAGATCAGGGAGCATCCAAATCCACTTTGCACGAAACGGTGCCAGGTATCAAGTCACACTCCCGCACCCAGTCACTGCAGCGGGTATCAGTGCAGCGGTTAGAATTAGGCGCGACTTAATCACTAAAGCGGAGTGGGGTGTGCTGACTGAAGCAGACCTCGCCGCCGCCAGAGGCGAATGGGTAAATGATAATAGTGTTGTTGTAGAAGATGGCGTACTTTTTCAAGAAGTCGCCCAGAAATATCTGAAACACTGTGAAGCCAATGCCGACTCTAAAAAAGACTATATCAGCGCGCTAAATAAGCACTGGATGCCGCGCATGGCATTGATACCTATTCATGACATAACATCCGACCTGATACGCGACATCATATCTGATATCGGCTTTAAATCTGATAAGACATTTAATAACTGTCTGGTGCCACTTCGCGGCGTCTTTGATAAGGCGATTGAATTACGTCTTATCACGCCAGCAGATAACCCAATGTCGATGATCAAGAATAAAAAAGTGCAGTCTGGGTTACCGGACCCATTTACGCGCGATGAGATGAATGCCCTATTAAATTGGCTGAATAAGAACTTGACAGATAAGGACCATTTTTATTATTGGTATTTTGAAGTCGCGTTTTGGACGGGCTGCCGCCCCAGCGAGCTATACGCTTTAAGATGGAAAGATATCGACTGGTTTAATGAGTCAGTTATCATTAATAAAAGCCGTGTGCGCGGCGTTGAGAAGCAAGTCACTAAGACCCATACAGCGCGCGAAGTATATTTGAATGACCGCTCGAAGCGTGCATTTGAGGCACTAGAGGCTATGAAGCTCAGCGATGACTATGTGATGATATGCCCAGAGACCAGCCAGCCATTTTATAATGAAAAGCCTGCCCGCATGCGGCTGATTGAAGCAATGAAGGCGACAAGGGTAAGGCGTCGCCCAGCATATAATGCTAGACACACCTATGCGACGATGTTACTAATGTCTGATGTTAATCCAGTGTTTGTAGCAAATCAGCTTGGCCATAGTTTGCAAATGCTTATTAAGCGGTATGGGCGTTGGTTGCATGGTGACCAGAACAAGATTGAAGTATCTAAATTGAATACGGATTGACGTACTGAAAAAACAATTTACGTCAAAACTACGTCATAAAAAAAGCCAGCCACCTAAGTGACTGACTTTCTTTAAGATATTTGGTGGAGATGGCGGGAGTTGAACCCGCGTCCGCCAGCATTACGCTCATGAATCTACATGTTTAGTTTCTGTCTTTAGTTTTAATCCGCACCGATCCGACAGTCAGGATGGATTGGACGATTCTCTACTTTTGAACCCAAGCGATTGAGACAATCACTTGTGGCGAACCTATATGCGGACGCTTCAACTGGGCTAACCAACTATAGGTAATCGGCAGCGCAGTAAGCAGGGTTTAAGCTGCTAGAGCGTAAGTTTCGTCGTTTGCGACTATAACAATATATGTTTGATTAACGAGAGGACATACACTCTCGACATGCATCATTGAGTTTCATCACCAGCGTCGAAGCCAGAACATCCCCAATAAGACTGAGTATTTTAGACTAACTTCAGCTTTGACTCAACCTATAACCGTTAGTTATTACATTAATTTACAGGTTGGCTATTACGTTTAAAGCTTATCCATCTGTCTTAATTACTCTACTTACTATATAGGGTCAACTCACCTCATTTCAATAGCTAAGAGACTATTTATAAGGCAATATTTATAAGAAAAAGTTAAGCTAAAACCTTATTTAACCATTTGCCGATATTTTGAATCTGCGGCATACAGACTTGATGTGCCATCGGGTAAGTATGGTATTCAACGTTGTAGCCTTTGCTCGTCAATAACTGCTGCGCCTGCTCGCCTAGCATCACAGGTACGACTGGATCATGCGTACCATGCTCAATCAAAATCGGTAGGTCTCTATTGGCAGCACTATACTCAATATTGTCATTGGTTGCTAAGTAGGTAGAGAGCGTCATCAGACCCGCCAAGCGCTCTGGATGACTGAGCGCCACATGATAAGCAACCGCCCCGCCCTGCGAAAACCCAGCGATAACGATATGTTCAGGTTTGACGCCGCGCTCAATTTCACGGGCAATCAAATCTCGAATCTGCTGCGAGGATGTCTCAATTTGTGTCACATCAACTTTGCGCTCAAGACTCATCTCCAAGATATCATACCAAGCCGGCATCACCATCCCCCCATTGACCGTGACAGGACGCTTGGGCGCATGCGGAAAGATAAACCGTACTGCCATGTCGGCAGCCAGTCCGAGCTGCGGCACCACAGGCTCAAAATCATGACCGCTGGCCCCTAAGCCATGTAACCAAATGACCGCTCTATCTATCTTTTTTTGTGCCGGATTGTGCTCGGCGGTGACCACGTCTAGATACTTACTCATTATCGCTAGTTTCCTTTTATAAAGCATAAAATATGCATCAAATATAGAACTGAGATGGCGTTTGTATCGCCTTTATCCCTATTATTTTCATCAATTTTTCACAGTGTTTTGCACTGGCTGACAAAATCCAGTCACGCTTTTGTGCTACGATAATTATAGACTCTGCTACAACTGATACAAATTGCTGCAGAGCAAGTACGACTGATATCAAACACTGCGCTCACTACTGTATGACGCCTTATTTATATTTTTCAATCTCATATCACCGGTGCCCTATATAGCAGGCACCCTTTAATAAAGATATTACGTTTATGACTCATATTTTACTGGTAGAAGACGATCCGGCGATTGCTATGTCGCTCAAAGTTACTTGCAAACGTGAGGGCTGGCAGATGACGTGGCTCGATAACGCCAGTAGTGTATTGCCGATGCTACACAGTAATGAGGCGCAAGATTTATCGGCTATTATTCTAGATGTTGGGCTGCCCGATGGTGATGGGCTCAGTCTCTGCCAGCAGATACGCCATACACCTGATATAGGCCGATTAAAAGATATCCCTGTGGTTTTTTTGACCGCGCGTAGCGATGAGGTTGATCGTATCTTGGGGCTAGAGATGGGCGGCGATGACTACTGCGCCAAGCCTTTTAGTCCTCGTGAGCTGGTCGCACGCCTAAAAGCCATTTGGCGTCGTGAGCAGCTGCTCTTTGAGCAATCAGCGGCCACGGCGGCTGTTACTGAGGCGGCTGAGAACGCCAATCAGCATGTATCTGCCCTTTCCTCTGGCAGCACTCCTGCTCACCATCTATCAGGGCAAGCCTTGAGCTTTGAGTGTCAATCTGGCATCTGGCATTACCAACCGCTCAATTACTCCTTGATGTGGCAAGATACAAAACTGGAGCTGAGTAATACCGAGCGTAAGATTTTATTAACCTTATTACAAGCGCCCAATCAAGTCTTTAGCCGTGAGCAGCTGCTAAATGCGGTAAGCGACTATCCTGATCATCGCCTCGCGCGGACGATAGACAGTCATATCAAATCCATCCGTAAGCAGCTGGCGATCGTCGATCCTAGCCGCGATGTTATCTACACGCATCGCGGTTTGGGGTATGCTTTATGCCCAGCTTAGCTCATCCGCTATAGTCAATTCACTCTAAAAATGACATAGCGCTGCTGGGATGAATTTTGCGCAGCCTCTGTGATAACAGCACGCAAGTAAAATTTATACCAGTAGCGCGTTTAGATTTATAACAATTTTAATTTGAACTGACTATATACTCATTTATGATATTACTAAAGTGCCAAAGACATGAACGCTCCTGATAAGAGTCATCGTCACCTTGACAAAACACCTGCTAATCAGAGCAATTGGTATGCCAAACTGCACCCCATTGGAACCGCGCAACAAACCCGCAGTGCGAAACGCCTGCTAAATTTGAGCATATTTTTTCGGATTTGGCTTGCAGTCGCATTAGTGCTAAGCATTTGCGGTGTGGTCGCTTTCACGCAGCTGTTTGGCTACGTCAAACCCACCGCCCAACAAGTCATCGAAGACACGTTGCTAGATACCAGTAAACTGCTGGCTGCGACGCTGCAGCTGCCATTGGCATCAGGGCAATTGTACGATGATACTTATCAAGCCACCCTTGATGCGACGCTCAAGCACACTTCAGGCGCGAACTCTACCCTCGAGCCTACCCAAGAATCCTCAAACAATAGCAACTCTCGCGTTTATGTAACAGACGCGAATGGCGTGGTCATATATGACTCTTTGCCTACCCCGCTCAATGCCGAAGGTCAGGACTATAGCCGCTGGAATGATGTGTACCTTACGCTGCAGGGGCGCTACGGCGCGAGGAGCACGGCAGATATCGATAGCACTCGTGGTAGCTCTATTATGTATGTAGCGCAGCCTATCATCGATAGCAGAGGTGCCGTGATCGGTGTCGTCAGTGTTGGCAAACCGGTCGATAGTGTGCTGCCGTATCTTGATAATACCCGCAATCGCATGCTCATTACCGCGCTGCTGATGAGCATTGCCGCTCTTATCCTCGCAGGACTGGTGGCATGGTGGCTCAAACAGAGCATTACTTTGGTCACGCACTACACCAATGCCTTAGCTGAAGACACCAAAAAACCCTATTTTTATTTCGGTCATGAGCTCAACAGCTTGACAGATACGATCGAGTCTATGAAACATCGGTTAGAAAACCGCGCCTATGTCACCGACTATGTCCATACCCTGACTCACGAGCTCAAAAGCCCGCTAACCGCCATTCGTGCTAGTAGTGAGCTATTAGAAGATGAGCAACTAGATGCAGAAGATCGGCAGATGTTAAACCACTCGGTCGCTGAACAAAGCATCAAAATGCAGCAGCTGATTGATCGTTTATTACTACTGGCCAAGGTCGAGCAACCTACCTTTAAGCTCAATCGGCAACTGACAGCGCTACTGCCAGTATTGCAAACCCTCACAAAAAACAACAGCGCCAAACTACAACAGCAAAACCTACCACCTATCAATATTTATAGTGAGGATAAATGCGTGACTGATTTGGTCATCGCCGAGGCTCCAATACGGGCCAATGCGTTGACAAATCCGCATGTTTTTGCTGATCCGTTTTGGTTGGTACAAGCGCTACAAAACGTGTTAGATAATGCCATTTATTTTGCCAACACTGAGGTCACCCTTACTGTGTATAGCCACTCTCACGATAGTAGCGACAAAACCGTGACCATTGATATCTTTAATGATGGCAAACCACTGCCCGAATACGCCCTCTCTAAAGCGTTTGATCGCTATTTTAGTCTCTCTCATCAAAGCCTGCAGACCCCTCCCTCGACCTATCAAGCACCCGATCAAACCAATCAGACTGCGCCTGATCAGGCTAATACAGCGCTTAAAAAAGGCACGGGTCTGGGCCTCACCTTAGTCAAGCAAGTGATCGAACACCATGGCGGTCATGTGAAGATCCGTAATATCGGCACAGAGCAAGCCTTTGCTAGACATGACAAAAGTCCAAACGCTGGTGTCAGCGTACGCATTACCTTACCGCTGGCTTAAAACACACCCGTTATACCAATTCATCGATTTTTCATCAGAACTGCACAGGATTTCTACTCGCTTGTCTTACGATGACGTTATACACATTCATCACTTATCTTAGGAGTGGAGACCGCATGCCACAGTTATCAATGCATCCGTCTATTGTCAAAAACTTAGTGGGGCAAAGCCGTCAGTGCTGTGCTCAGACTTTATCCGGCCAAGGGATAGATAGTATCGCGTTTGGTCATTGGCTTGCCATACCCAGTCAGCAGCTACTATTGATATTTCGGCATCAGCAGTGCGTGGCGATTGATACCTATCCGCTGGCAGCGTAACTGATTGACCACTCACAAAAAAGCCCTTTAGCATTTTTAGTCATGGCACACTAAAGACGCTAAAGGGCTGATGCGCTAGATAACTGATGCTATCTCACGATATTACGTAATTGAGGAGACCGGCGGCTCGACATCGGCGTTTTGACCACGGTGGCGCAGATAATGATCGAGTAACACAATCGCTAGCATCGCCTCGGCGATCGGGGTGGCACGCACCCCAACGCAAGGATCATGACGACCTTTGGTCAGCATGTCGATAGCTTCGCCTTGGGTATTTATACTCTTGCCAGCCGTGGTGATACTAGAAGTTGGCTTGAGGGCGATGCTCACGCGGATATCTTGTCCTGATGAAATACCGCCCAAAATACCACCAGCATGATTGGCCGTAAAACCCTCTGGCGTCAGCTCATCACGAGAGCGATGACCGAACTGCCCTGCTACCGCCATACCATCGCCAATCTCCACCCCTTTGACCGCATTGATACTCATCATGGCGTGAGCGATATCCGCATCCAGACGGTCAAATACCGGCTCGCCCAGACCCACAGGCACGCCACTGGCAATCACTTCTAGACGCGCACCGCAGCTGCTTCCTTCGCGGCGCAGACTGTCTATCAAAGCCTCAAACCGACCAATAGCGTCTTTATCCGCCGTAAAAAACGGATTGCTATTGACAAACTCCCAATCAATTTGGCTAGTATCGGTGACGCTGCTATATTGATCGCCTATCTGCGTCACATGGCCACGGATTTGCACGCCCAAACGATCTTGCAGGTATTTTTTGGCGATAGCACCAGCCGCTACTCGCATCGCCGTCTCACGCGCTGACGAGCGTCCACCACCGCGATAATCGCGAAAACCATACTTCATACTATATGTATAGTCGGCATGACCGGGGCGAAAGGTATCTTTGATATCGCTATAATCTTTAGATTTTTGATTGGTATTTCGAATCAGCAGCCCGATCGAAGTGCCTGTGGTCTTACCTTCAAAGACGCCTGAGAGGATCTCGACTTCATCAGCCTCACGGCGCTGGGTTGAGTATTTAGAGGTGCCTGGCTTGCGGCGATCCAGATCTACCTGCAAATCCTCTGCCGACAGTGCCAAACCAGGTGGCACGCCATCGACAATGGCCATCAATCCGGCGCCATGTGACTCACCGCACGTCGTGACGGTAAAAACCTGCCCAATACTATTGCCTGCCATATCTGTCCTTAAATCCGTAAAATCTATTGCGCGCTATCTTATTGAGGTGTTGACGCATGGTCGCCGCTTTTATTTGTCATCTATAGTCGATACACTCTAAAAATGTCATAGCGCTACTGGGATGAATTTTGCGCAGCCTCTGGGAACGCAGCACGCAAGTAAAATTTATACCAGTAGCGCGTTTAAATCCATAACAGTTTTACATTCAGCTAACTATAACAGCACCGCCTACATACGACTACTGCGCGCTATCCAATAACTGCACATAAGCGGCAAACAGCTCGCGGTTTGCCACCAGCTCATCATAAGTCATGGCAAACACTCCATGACCACCACGAGCAAATTTTAACCAGTCAAAACTGATATCAGGATAAGCTTGTTTTAGCGCCCATTCACTATCGCCCACCTCGCAGACCAGCAAACCTTCAGGGCTCAAATAATCTGACGCTTCAAATAAGATACGATGTACCAAGTCCAAACCGTCTTGACCTGCCGCCAATGCATGCTCAGGCTCATATAAAAACTCAGGCGGCAAATCAGCCATGATGGCAGCATCGACGTACGGCGGGTTGGTGACGATTAGCTCGTACTGGTTTTCAGCAGGTATCTTGGCAAACAAATCTGACTCAATGACATTGATTTGATGACCAAGGTCATGATGATCAACGTTGACCATCGCCACCTCTAGCGCCCCTTTATCGATATCGATTGCATCGACCAGCGCATCGACAAAACGGGTCGCAAGCGCAATGGCAATACAGCCAGAGCCTGTACATAGGTCTAAGATACGCTCAGGCTGTGATAGCTGTTTGACGTCCAAACCATGGTCATAAAATACCGAGGTTTGCTCATTGACATCGACGCCGAGCGGTTTGGCCAGCTCATTGACCTCAAAGTACGGATGAAACTGCTGGCGAATCAGCTCGGCGATGGGCGAGCGCGGGATGAGCACACGCTCATCGACATAAAACGGTAAATCACAAAAGTACGATAAGTTGATTAAGTAGCTCAACGGTTTGCGCTCAGCGATACGCTCTTCTAATAAGCTCAGCACCAGCTGCTTTTCTGAAGACGTCAGGCGACAATCGAGGATTTGCTCATTGGCCGACCAGTCCAAAGACAAAGAATGTAAGACGATAGCAGAGGCTTCGGCAAACTCATCCGTGGTGCCTTGAGCGACGACCACATCATAATTGCGCAGCTGGGTGACCGAAAAACGGATAAAATCACGAATACTCACAAGCTGCTCACGTGCTTCTGCAAGCTCAGCATGTAAATTGGCAAATTGCTCATGCTCACCGAGCAGACCGGTCTCTAAATCATACGCCATATCACCTTCTGCGACCTGCGCGCCCTCTTCATTGAAGTACTGATTTTGAAACGCTTCTGCGCTCATTGTTTGCTCTTCTGACATATCGCACCTTGCTGATTGCATGCTCACGGATAGCATGCGGATGGGTTAAATCGCCTGATAATAAAAGCCGATCTACTAAATAAAAATCTCGTTTACCATTATAGACGCAAACCGTAACTTGCGCCAATACTTGCATTTATACTGTCACATTTATCTTTGTTTCTATTTACTTTTATATATCAGATTGCCTCAGCAGCTTACTTGGCCGTCTACACATTTTCACTATATTATTGCCCAACTGTAGTGAATACGTCAGCAGTTGACGTTTAGACGTCTTAAGATAGAAAAACATGTATCAAAAGTTTGCGAAGCGCCACAATTATGCGCATAATAACCTCATTAGTAGCAACCACAAGTAATGTCATATGATGAAAAAAAAGCCACTTATTACCGCTATCTCAATCGCTATCATTAGCGCCAGTGTTAGCGCGTTTGCCGCGCCCGATGAGACCGCGCGCACATTGCCAGTACGTACGGCTGAGACCCTACCAAGCCTTGCCCAAAAAGTCAGTCTTGATGTGCAAGAAAACCGGAGGCACGCGATTGAGCCGCGTGCGACTGAGGCGACGTCCAGCGTCAAGCCAAACAAATCCGCCTCAAGCGATAGCATGACGCAGCTGATTGACTCAAAACAAGCCTCAGATGCCGCCCCCAAGGCAAACACGGCTGATAATATGAGTGCCGCCGAGCTGACTTTAAAGGATGAGCAGTCTGAGCGCACAGATGACATCAGTGAAGGCCAAGCCGTTGCTGCGCCTAGCAATATCGATGCTATCGACTCCTCTGACCCGTTGTCTTTTGAGCTACCAGACAACGAAAAACGCCAAGACTTCAGCGACGACCCTACCATCAAAAGCATCGAAGACAAAAACGGTAAGCGCTATACCACGCTAAACTTGTCAAGCTATGCCAAACAAGTCAACAACGCCGTTTGGTCGCCGAACATGAAAGTCAACTCAGCGATGACGATAAAAATGCAGGCACTGCTAGATTGGAACCATGCCTCTCCTGGTCCTATCGATGGTGGCTGGGGCATGAACAGCAAAAAAGCATTGACCAACTTTCAAACCATGAAAGGCTTGCCCGCCACCGGCAGGATGGATCAAAAAACGTGGAATGCCTTAACCAAAAATATCCCCGCCAATAAGCCGGTATTGGTGACTTATACACTGACTGATGACGACATCAAAACCAACTTTGCCACTACACCTGCAGGCTCAGAAGCCAAGTCAAAAATGAAGGGCCTATACTACCAAGACATCAAAGAGATGCTGGCTGAGCGCTTTCATATGGACATTCGCTACTTGGACAAACTCAATAAAAACAAAACCTACAAAGCAGGCGAGACCATCACTGTCCTAAACACCCGCGACCCTCTCAACCAACGTATCAACCGCGTGGTCGCCAACAAATCCGACAAAACACTGTATGCTTATAATGGTGACAAGCTTGTAGCCACTTATCCTACCACCGTAGGTAGTGATGCCACCCCGTCTCCACAAGGTACCTTCAAAATCATCAATAAGGTCAAGATGCCTTGGTACAAAGCGACTGTCGGTAAAGGCTCGCAGAAAAAAGTACACATGTTGCCACCAGGCCCAAACAACCCAGTCGGCGTCGTATGGATGGGTCTGTCTAAGCCATCATATGGTCTACATGGCTCGCCAAAGCCTGAAGGCATCAGCCGTCAAGCATCAGCAGGCTGTGTGCGTCTGACCAACTGGGATGTGCTCGAGGTATATGCCAATATCGAAAATGGCGCTACCGTCGAGTTAAAATAACTGTTTAACTGGTATTGTATACGCCAAAAAAAAGACCTTGCTTGCAAGGTCTTTTTTTTGACGTATACAAAACAAGAGGCGTAAAGCAGTGGCTAGGTATAGGTTTGGTGCAAATCCAAAAACAGAAAGTCACCCATTCAGCTAAGATGCGATTACGTATTATAGCCTTCCTCATTACCCGTGATGCTGCCGACTTTTTTGGTAAAAAACAAACCTGCAGGAATAGAGAGCAAAAGACCGGCGACGACCGCGATTTGTACATGCGGAATTTGATTAAAACCTGTCACCAAAGCACCAATGATAAAGACACCGACTGTCACGGTCGCAGCGATTGAGTAAATAACGGAGAATAATGGCCAATTCATGAATTACTCCTTACTTTTTTTGTGGATATAACTCCTTTATACACTAAATCCACAAAAAAAGTAAGTGTTTCTCACAAACCTTCAGGCCAGTCATAGCAACTGATAACGGGCAAAGCCCTTGCTATTATTAAGGTTATTTATAATAAACCTCTCTATCATTATTTCTACATCATTTTTATACTACCGATTTTTCCTATTGCCGCGTCTCTGACTGAGTCTGCCGTCCGTAGTTCATAGCCATCAACCGTGTTGCGCTAAATAACCACCCATTACTACCTTCGGTGCTGCCTGCTCAGATGCTGCTCGATGACGACTCGCAAAAAACCCACACATCTGCGGCCATTTATCATTACAATAACGAGTGTCTTTTTTTGATAGAAAGCTACCTATTATGACGTCTGTTGATAAACAAAAAGCCCACCACTCATCCAGCCACACCGCTGATACAACGGCACCATCTCGCACCGATGAAAGCTTAGAGACGCCAACGACTAAGACAGACACTGATGTCAAACCTACTGTCACTGATGACGCCGAAATAGAAAATAGCGCTGATAACAGTAGAGGCGACGACAATAGAAGTAATGATAATGGAGGTGATGATAACGATGACGATATAGCATGTGCCAAACCTCCTGAGTCTAAGATTAGCATGGAGTCCATCGCACCTGATGTCGTCGTTGCGACCTTAGAGACCACGGACCCCGATGCACCATCAGCAAACGACCAGCCAACCTCAGAATCAGAGCCTTTAAACCCTGATACTGATGCTGATGCTGATGCTGATGCTGAGCAAACGCCGACACAAACAGCCGAGCAAGCCTCTACACCCGTATCTCAGCAACAGACAGATACTAATGCTCCTGACCAAGAATATGATAAAGAAAACGACCAAGGACACGATAACAGCGAAGTAAATGAGGAGCAGCAAAACCCAGAGAATGCTGAGCAACAAACCAAAACTACCGACGCAGAGCGGCTGAAAGCGAGCAAAACAACAGACGAGCCAGCAACAGATGATAGCGACCAGCAAGAAGATGAGATAAAAGAAGAAAAAGAAGCCAAATTAGAGTCTTATAAGCAGTTTGCAGCGGAGCAGTTTAGCAACCAAAAAGTCGACTATCCTGAGGTGCGGGTAAAGATAGAGGCCAACGCCCTGCCCAGCAGGATGTATTTTATCATGAATATCCTCTCAGCCATCATTGCCAGCTATGGGCTGGTGACCAACTCAGCTGCGGTGGTGATTGGTGCGATGCTGGTGGCTATGATGCTCGGGCCCATCACGGGCGTGGCATTGGCCATTATCGACCACCGGATGCCGCTGCTGCGTAAATCGCTGATTACGGTACTTTTGGGCATTACTTTGGTGTTGATAGTTGGTTTCATCGTCGGCTGGCTGCACAAAGACCAACCTCTCACCGCCGAGATTTTATCGCGTACGCAGCCAACTTCTATGGATTTGATGATTGCCTTAGCAGGTGGCACAGCCGGCGCTTATGCCATGGTATCCCCACATCTTTCGGTTGCCGTTGTTGGGGTGGCGGTGGCGACTGCTTTGGTACCACCACTGGCCGCCAGCGGGATTTTGTTTGCCAATGGTGAGATGCAGCTAGGCTTTGGCGCTCTGTTACTGGCAGTGACCAACATCATTGCGATTCAGTTTACCAACGCCTTAGTGCTATGGGTGCTTGGGTTTCGGCGACTGGTCGATGACGACTACAAGTCCAGCAACTACCTGACTTTTTTGCAGCGTAACGCGGTGACGTTGTTATTGTTAGGCGGCCTCGGTACCTATCTAACCATCAACCTACAAACCAACGCCAAGCAGCAAGTGTTTGAAAGCAGTGTCAAGGAAGCCATCAATCGCTATTTTATTGATAAAGGCAACGTGCTGACCAACACTCAGTTTGATAGCACTGAGCAAAACCAAGTGGTCCGCGCTGTCATCCGCGGTGAGACGACACCGAGCGCTTATGACGTGCAGCAAATAGAAACCCGCATCACCCAAGATATGGCAAAAAACTTCCCTGATTATCTGCCGATAAAACTCCAGCTGCGTTACCTACCCGTACAGGTCATTGAGTCCAATCCGCTGACACAAGACAAACTCGACAAAACAGATGCCGCGATTTTGACCAATTCACGCTGAGGGCGTGTAAATCAAACGTATCGGCTGTACTCGATTGCTGACTTCCCAATGCCGTGTTAGTATCTAGGCTTTTTTTTACAGCCTTACTGCCATGCTCTTGTTGTCTGACGCGCAGTCGTCTGTCAATAAAGCATTGAATACTATACTTTGCGCCGCAGCAACAACTCAGGCAGATGAGCCTCACCAACCTAAACTTCAGGGATAGGAGTACATCATAGTGAACAAACAATCTTGGCAAATAGCCGCAGCCTATATGTCAGTAGTCGTTGGCGGTGGTTTTGCCTCTGGCCAAGAAGTCCTTCAGTTTTTTACCGGCTACGGGATGGCAAGTGTTATTGGCACACTGGTTAGTGCCGCGCTGTTTGCTTTTTTGGGTATGCAAATTGCGCGCATGAGCTCAAATATGCAGGCCAACTCACACAAAAAAGTACTGTATACCTTATTTGGTACGCGCGCTGGGTTGGTTGTGGATGTGGTGTTATCATTCTTTTTATTTGGTGTGGGCGTGGTCATGCTGGCTGGTAGTGGTTCCATCTTTACGCAGCAGTACGGTTGGCCACCTCTGGTAGGCAGTGTTTTTATGACGGTACTGGTCGTCGCCACACTCTGCTTAAAAGTAAAAGGCATTATCAGGCTAATCAGTATCATCATGCCTGTGCTGCTGCTATTGATATTGGCGATTACCACCTACTCATTTTTTAACAGCACCGCCTCAAGTGAGACGCTAAATAAGGTAGCGCAAGAAATACCTACTATCAGCTCAGACTGGCCGATCTCAAATTGGTTTTTTGGGGCGGTGCTTTATGCCTCATTTAATATCGCGGTTGGCTTTCCTATGCTGGCAGTCATTGGCGGTATGACTCGCTCCGAAAAAACAGCAGCCAGCGGTGGCGCGATGGGCGGGCTCGGCTTGGGCTTGTTAGTATTTTTACTCAATATTGGCCTTTTCGCTAACATCGACACACTCATCGGTGTTGAGATGCCTACTCTAGGACTGGCTTCAAACATCTCACCCGTGTTGGCGATCATCATGTCAGCCACGCTCATTTGTATGATATACAGCACCGCCGTGGGTATGTTTTTTGCTTTTAGTACCCGCTTTGCAACACCAGAGACAAACCGCTTCAAAGCACTTAGCGCGTTTTTTGCTATCGTGGGTCTTGGTTTAAGCCAGCTCGGCTTTAGCACACTCATTGGCACCGTGTATCCCATGCTGGGCATTATTGGTCTCATCATGATCGTGGCTATTATTTGGGTGTGGGTACGCAACCGCAAGCAGCCAATACAAGCGCAAGCTCAAACATCAAGTTAGCAGTTGAACGACTCATGCCGTCATTTGCGGTAAGACGTTCACGCTGATTGTTTGTAAATGAAAGCATCATTGACCTTGGCACAATACCCCAACAGTGATAACTCTTATACCAAGAGCTTGGGCGTTTGTGCTAAAATCGCTTGCAAAATTATTTTACTCAATTCTATCCGTCAGTAAGGAGCCGCTGTGAGCCAGCCATCTCAAACAGCCGATATTCGCCAAGCCTTTATCGATTTTTTTATCAGCAAGCAGCATACCCAAGTGTCATCGTCTAGCTTGATTCCGCACAATGACCCGACATTGTTATTTACCAACGCGGGCATGAATCAGTTTAAAGAAACCTTTTTGGGCATGGAAACGCGCGACTATACGCGTGCGGTGACCTCGCAAAAATGCGTACGGGCTGGCGGCAAACACAATGATTTGGACAATGTGGGCTATACCGCGCGCCACCATACGTTTTTTGAGATGCTCGGTAACTTCTCGTTTGGCGATTACTTCAAAAAATCTGGTATCGAATATATCTGGGAGTTTTTGACCTCAAATGAGTGGTTGGCCATTGATAAAGACCGTCTGTATGTGACCATTTATGAAACGGATGATGAAGCGTTCGATATTTGGCACCATGACATCGGCATCCCAAGCGACCGTATTATCCGTATTGGTGATAATAAAGGTGCACCTTACGCCTCTGATAACTTTTGGACCATGGGCGACACCGGCCCTTGTGGCCCATGTACCGAGGTCTTTTATGATCATGGTGCCGATGTCGAAGGCGGCCTACCGGGTACGCCTGAAGAAGACGGCGATCGCTATATCGAGATTTGGAACTGCGTCTTTATGCAGTTTAATCGCCAAAAAGACGGCACCATGCTGCCGCTGCCTGCGCCAAGTGTCGATACGGGCATGGGGCTTGAGCGTATCAGCGCCATTATGCAAGGCGTCCATAGCAACTATGAGATAGATCTATTTGTACATCTCATGGAGGCAGCGGCTGAGATTTTAGAGATTGACAATCAGCAGCAGTCATCACTCAAAGTCATCGCCGACCACATTCGTGCAGTGGCGTTTTTGATTGCAGATGGCGTCACGCCAAGCAACGAAGGCCGCGGTTATGTACTGCGCCGTGTCATTCGCCGCGCAGTACGTCATGGCAACAAACTGGGCGCTGATAGTGAATTTTTCTATAAAATGGTCGCGCCTTTAGTGGCAGAGATGGGCGACGCTTATCCCGAGCTAAAAGACAAACAAAGCGCGATTGAGAGCGCCATTCAAAAAGAAGAAGCGCAGTTTGCTAAGACACTCGCGCAAGGTCTGCGCCTGCTCGCCTCTGAGCTTGAAGGCCTAAAAGATGGTGATATCCTCTCTGGCGAAGCGGCGTTTAAGCTTTATGATACCTACGGCTTCCCGCTTGATTTGACAGCTGACATCACACGCGAGCGCGGTATCGCCATCAATGAGGCTGAGTTCGATGAGCACATGCAAGCACAGCGCGAGCGGGCTCGTGATGCTGGTAAGTTTGATGTGGACTATAGCAGCGTCATTCAAGTTGAGAGTCCTACTGAATTTATTGGTTATGAGCAGCTAGAAGAAGATGGCGTGAGCATCGATGCCCTTTATCAAGATGGCAACCCTGTTGAGCGTTTGGCTGAAGGGATGGAAGGCGTCGTGGTCTTAGATCGCACCCCGTTTTATGCTGAAGGCGGTGGTCAAGTTGGTGAGCTGGGCGAAATCCACACTGCAACGGGCGTGTTTGCCGTACAAGATACCAAAAAATCTGGGCAAGCCATCATTCATCATGGCGTCGTGACCATGGGCGAGATTTGTAGCAAACAAACCGCCAATGCTCAAGTGCTCTCAAGCATCCGCGCGGCGAGTGCCAAAAACCACTCAGCCACTCACCTATTGCACGCAGCCTTAAGAGAAGTGCTGGGCGATGCGGTCACCCAAAAAGGCTCATTGGTATCCAGTGAGGTTTTGCGTTTTGACTTTGCTTACGACAAACCTGTCACGCCCGATGAGATTAGCCGTATTGAGCGCCTCGTCAACGAGCAAATTCAAGCCAACACCCCGACCCGTATCGAGCATATGTCCATCGATGAAGCCATGAACCAAGGGGCGATGGCGCTGTTTGGCGAAAAGTATGGCAGTGACGTCCGTGTATTGACGATGGGCACAGAGCGCATCGTAGATGGTCAGCGCAAGCCCTTCTCTATCGAGCTGTGCGGCGGTCTGCATGTGCAGCGCACCGGTGATATAGGCCTACTCAAAATCACCAGCGAATCTGGTATCGCCGCTGGCATCCGCCGTATTGAAGCCGTCACTGGCATGAACGCCATCAAAAACATACAGCAAGGCGAGCAGCAACTCAGCGAGCTGGCAAGTCAGCTAAAAGCCAAGCGCCCTGACGTGGCACAGCGTGTACGTACGATGGTCGACAAGCAGCGCGAGCTAGAAAAAGAGCTTGAGCGTTTGCAGCAAAAGATGGCCAGTGCCCAAGCAGCCAACCTACTCGATGAAGTACAGAACATCGCAGACACCCCTGTACTCATCAGCACCCTAAGCGGTATCGATGGCAAATCCATCCGTACCCTGATGGATGATATCAAATCCAAACTGCCAGATAGCGTCATTGTCCTGATCGGTGATAAAAACGAGCAATTGGCATTGGCCGCCAGTGTGGCAAAATCTGTCACCGCCAAGATAAAGGCGGGCGATATTATTCGTCATCTAGCAGGCGAGCTGGGCGGTAAAGGCGGCGGCAAGCCTGACTATGCGCAAGGCGGCGCACCAAAATCTGACAGTGCAAAAGCCGTCATCGACGCACTACCCGCTTGGATTGCCGAGCAGTTAGGTTAGGGCATCTTGGGCATGGCGCTGGGACGAAAACCCAAGCGCTACCTAACCCAAATGCGATCCAGCCTAAATGCTATCTGAGTGTCATAGAGCAATCCTTATCGCATGATGCGGGTTGGTTATGGCCTTCATAACCAATCGCCATGCATCTAAGCACTGCTGGCACTTAACGTTGCTCAGCAGATATGATATAAAGGTCAACGTTTGAACATATCGTTCATTCACTTGCTCAGCAGCACAACATAGCAAACAGCATAGGGCGCAACTCTTATAATACGGCTTTATCTATGCAGACATTGATTGGGCGTCACATAGATGCACAGCGATGATAAAAAAGGCCATTATTGAATAATAGGTAGATTTTTATGGCGTTAATAGTACAAAAATATGGCGGCACCTCGATGGGTAGTATCGACCGCATAAAAAACGTCGCCAAACGAGTCAAACGCTGGCATGATAACGGTCACCAAGTGGTCGTCGTGGTCTCAGCCATGAGCGGCGAAACCAACCGTTTGATCGATTTGGCACGCCAAATCAGTACCCAACCTGACCCACGTGAATATGACCAAATGGTCTCAACAGGAGAGCAAGTCTCCATCTCATTGCTTGCGATGGCGCTAAAAGAGCTGGGCGTGGGGGCGCGCTCATTGACGGGTCGCCAAGTGGCGATTAAAACCGATAACGCGTATAACAAAGCCCGTATCGAGAGCATCGATGACGAAAGCATCCGCGAACAGCTCGATGCTGGCAATGTCGTCATCGTCGCAGGCTTTCAGGGTATCGACGCAGAAGGCAACGCCACCACCCTAGGCCGCGGTGGCTCTGATACTACTGGCGTGGCGATTGCAGCAGCACTAGGCGCTGATGAGTGTCAAATCTATACCGACGTCGATGGCGTCTATACCACCGATCCACGCGTGACCTCAAAAGCCAAAAAGCTTGAAAAAATTACCTTTGAAGAAATGCTTGAGATGGCAAGCCTTGGCTCCAAAATCCTACAGATTCGTTCGGTAGAGTTTGCTGGTAAATATGGCGTGCCGCTGCGTGTGCTATCTAGCTTTGATGAAAATACTGACGGTAGCTTTGACCAAGAATTTCAAGACAATGTCGGCACCCTAATTACGATAGACGAAGGAGACAGTATGGAACAGGCAATCATCTCAGGTATCGCCTTTAACCGAGACGAAGCAAAAATTGTAGTGCGCGGCGTACCTGATCACCCTGGTATTGCCTCTGCTATTTTAAGCCCGATTGGACGTGCCAATATCGAAATCGATATGATTGTACAAAACCTATCGGATCAAGGTACCACTGACTTCACCTTTACCGTCAACCGTACTGACTTAGACAAAGCCATGAAAGTGCTAAACGACGAAGTCAAAGACGACATCGGTGCCAAAGAAATTTTGGGTAACAGTGAAGTGGTCAAAGTATCTTTGGTCGGTGTGGGCATGCGCTCACACGCAGGGGTTGCAAGCCTGATGTTCCAAACCTTGGCCGAGCACAACATCAACATTCAGATGATCTCGACCAGTGAAATCAAAGTCTCTGTCTTGATTCAAGATCAGCATCTAGAAAAAGCGGTCAAATCATTGCATACAGCGTTCGGTCTAGACCGCGACGATGGCGATAGCAAAGTCGCTGGGCTATAATTCATAATTGATATCACCATTAAACCTATCAACTTAGCATCAACGGTTATCAATTAAATCAGTATCAATTACTTTGTCTAATATATTTAATAAAATAGGGTCTTTTTAGATCCTATTTTTATTTTTTATTATTACTAGGCTGCGTATTTACCCAGTAGTTTTGTGAAAACCCGTGACAGTAACTGTTATGCCCCCTATAATGGGGGCTTCATTTGGGCTAAATGAATCTACCTATCATCGCCGTTATTGGCACAATCATTATGTTGTGATCAACACATGGTTTGTTTTGTGCTGCGGCGATGTCCTGCAATCGAGAAGTAATCTGATGAGTAATAATTTGTTGATGCGACATAAGGAGTGTGACGCATGTTAATTTTGACACGCCGCGTGGGCGAAACGCTAATGATTGGTGATGAGGTCAGTGTGACTGTCCTTGGTGTCAAAGGCAATCAAGTACGTATCGGTGTAAACGCACCCAAAGATATTGCCGTACACCGCGAAGAGATTTACCAACGTATTCAGCATGAGCGTTCTGTACAGTCGCAAATGCAGCATCTTGAGCAAGGCAATTTTGCGCCTTCATTTGATGACGAAGACTATTTTAATCGTTGAGCGATAAAACTGAACGATTAATTACGAATAATCATTGAGCATCTATTAGAAGTGTGTTTTTATAAATACGCTGTGTTTTTAGAAGTACTGTCGTTTTTATAACTATATAATCTAATAGGTTTATTTTTTAATCTGCTCTGAGGTCATTTATTTATGAGTATCCGCCAATCAGATGTATCGGCCCTACTTAATGGTTTGGACAAAAAAGCCATTGGATTCAATGATGTCATCAGTTTTATTGATGATTTTTATCGTTATGCGCCAGCGCCTTTTGTCAACGGTATGGTACATAATGCTGCTGGTGAAAACGAAGGCAGTGCCAAGATTTTTGGGTTTGCCAAGCATCATGGCCTAAACCAATTAGACACGCTAAAACTGTTTGGCGAGCATTATGCCAAAGTCCTAGCGACGCCTAACGGCACAGATCATGCCAATATTCGCAACTTTTTACATTGGGGCTGGCAAGGGTTTTTGATGCAAAAAAACCCACTAACGGTTCGCCCTAGTGTGGATACCACTGCACTTTAAAACCTAATCTATCGAACCAAAAAAAGCCACGCTCATGAGCGTGGCTTTTTGCTGTGTGCTCCTCAGTCAACTCAATACGAAGATAACTTCTATACACAATCAACTGAGCGCTTATTTTGCTTATCACAGTCTGTTTACTGCTTATTGCGAAACTTCACAGGCTGTACCGCGCCTTTGGGATTGGGCATATTTGGATAGTGATGCTCATGCTCGACATCACACTCTGCCCCAACGACTGAGCCATCGTCTTTTACTGGCTTATGAATATAGCCGGTACGCTCAGAGGGCGGCAGATGCTCGTGCTCCCATACCATCACCGCTTGCATGCAAGTCTCGCGCTGCTCCGCGCTTAGCTTACGACCATCTGGCCATTTACCCAGCTCAATCGCCATACGAAACTTATCGACCACCTCTGGCGTCAAACTCGCTAATATCGTTTCTTTATCCATCGTGCCTACTCTCACTATGTCTGACTGTGTTTTTTATCATCTAAGATATTTGTGTCTTAAAAACGCTTATTCATCGTCTATGATATCATCATCGACATCCAGACTGAATTCTTCAGCATGGACGTTCCAGTGTAGCTTGGTGCGACATGCTTCATAAAAATCAAAACCTGGCGGGTGCAGGAGCGTCAATTTGTCGGGGTGCTTACGGATATATAGGCGCTGCTCTTGATCTAAGGGTACGCTTGGCTTGCCATCTGCGCTCACCATCGGCTGGGTGCGGTTGTCTTCATGTATGCGAATACACACCTCACTGTTTCCGCTCACCACAATCGGCCTGCTCGAGAGCGTATGAGGATGCATGGGCACCAGACAAATGGCATCCATACTTGGATGGATGATAGGACCACCACCTGATAGCGCGTAGGCTGTAGAGCCGGTAGGCGTCGCCGCGATCAAGCCATCACTATGCTGCCGATAGACATCTTGATCATCGATTTTCATCTGAAAGTCGATCATATGGACTGACTTACCGGCATGCAGCACCACGTCGTTGAGTGCCATGTCTTCATGAATGATGTTGCGCCCTTCTCGTATCTCCATGGTCAATAAAAACCGATGATCCAGCTGATAATTACCCATCAGTACTTGGCGCAGTTTAAAGGCCGCCTCGTCCGGCTTGACGTCTGCCAAAAACCCAAGGCGACCACGGTTGACCCCAAGAACAGGCACACGGTAGCGTGCCAACGCCTCGGCCGCATGCAGGATAGAGCCATCCCCACCGACGACGATGACCAAATCACAAATCTCGCCGATCAAGCTGCGTTTGACGATTTTGACTTTTTCGATTTCGGTAAGGTTTAAGGTCGGTAAGTTGGCGGTTTGCATATCCATGATCAACGTCAAGTTCATGTCATTGATGGTTTGGGCAATTTGCACCAGACTTTGGGTTACACTGCGCTTGCCGGCACGCCCCATGAGGCCAATACGCCGAAAAGCTGGGTTTTTGATGGCGTGGAACAGCTCGGATTCGTGTAAATGTGGCAATCTTGCAGACTGCGCTGAGTTTTCCATAAAAAGACTCGGTATAACGGTAAAATACCAGTTCATGATAGCGATAAATACATGCTTAGACTAGCATGTTTATGCATTATCGTTGTTAACAGTCGTAATCGACCCCAGATAAAAACCAGTGCACGCTACTACTAGATGAGTTTGTAGCTGTGCTTGTTTGGCTACCAAAATGCCGCCACTGCTGGGTGTAGATCAGCGCTTTATAACGCCGCGCAGCCTTGCTTTTCATCACGCAAACACAGTTGACAATGATGGCGGTTTTGCTAAAGTAGCTGACATTACTATTTTTATATTTAATTAAGGACATATGTATGGCCAATCCTATTGTCAGTCGCGCAGAGCTTGCGATCGGCGGTAACCCAATGACGGTCAAGGGCGTGATTCAAAAGACCAGCCTGCTACTCGGGTTATCTGCCATCACTGGTGTGGGTTTTTTCTTTTATGCACTGATGGCAGGCCTATCACAAGGCTTTATCACGATGGCCGCCATGGTAAGTATGTTTGCCGCGTTTGGTCTTGCCATTTTTATCACCTTTAAACCACAAAAAGCCAAGACGTTTGCTGTCCCTTATGCTCTGTTAGAGGGTGTGTTTTTGGGCGGTATCTCGCTGTTTTTTATGCGCATGTACCCAAGCGTGCCGGTCACGGCGATGTGTGCGACGTTTGTGACGGCAGCGGTGATGTTGGGGCTATACCGCTCAGGGCTGGTAAAGGTCACTGAAAAGTTCCGCTCTATCGTCACCTCAGCGGTCATTGCCATTATGCTTGTCTATGTCGCACAATGGGTGTTGTCGTTGGTATTTGGCTCGACCTTGCCTTTCTTGTTTGAGGGCGGCGCTATCGCTATTGGTTTTAGCTTATTTGTCATCGTCATTGCTTCTTTTACCTTGCTGCTAGACTTCGATAATATCGATCGCGGTGTGGCAATGGGCGTATCAGAGGATTACGAGTGGTTATTTAGTATCGGCATTCTTGCCACGCTAGTCTGGATGTACATTGAGTTTATGCGCTTATTAAGCTACCTACAAGACTAAATGATATACAACGCTATCACCGTGAACAAAAACCGCCTTGGCTAAGGCGGTTTTTTTATGCATAAGCTTATAGAGTCCCAGTGACTCGGTGGCAGCTGCAGCTACGCGCGTTTTAGCCGCAGGGCGTTTAACACCACAAACAAAGAGCTAAGCGACATGCCAATGGCCGCTAACCATGGCGGTACATAACCGAGCGCCGCTGGTATCAGTACACTGCCATTATAAATAATTGCCCAGCGAAAGTTTTGTTTGATGATGCGTTCGGTTTTATCAGCGATACGCTTGGCTGCGGTAATGGCTTCGATTTGACCGTCCAAAATAATACTATCACTTGATACCTGTGCTAAGTCTGCCGCGCCTGCTATCGAGGTTGACACATCGGCAGCAGCAAGCACTGGCGCATCATTGATGCCATCTCCGACCATCAGCACCACCGCCCCTTGTGCCTGTAGGCTTTGGATATGATCGACCTTATCTGTCGGCGACAAACCATTGTAGGCGGCCTGCATACCCAAACTCTCAGCCATACGCAGCGCTTGCGGGCTTGGGTCGCCTGTCAGCATGACGGATTCGATACCTAAATCCTTTAACGCATCGAGCATCGGCTTGGCACTATCACGCACTTTGTCATTAAAATAAAAGCAGGCCAACGCTTGCCATGACGCGCCCGCACTTTGCTGACAAGACAACACCACCGCCGAGCTTGCTCGCTCAGCCACCAAGTCAATATGTCGCCCATGATCTGTACTGTCTAAGGCAAAATCCACATGGCCAATACGATAGCGTACATCATCAATCATCGCCTCGACGCCGCCTGCAGGATAGTACTGCAACAACTGAGTGGTAGGCAGATGCAACTGATACGCTGCAGTCAATAGCGCATGGGCAATCGGGTGACGGCTACCGACTTCTAAGGCGGCGGCTATCGCCAGCACTTTGTCTTTTTGCTCAGCGCGCGTCTGCCCTGCTTGCTCGCTGTCTGGCAGCAAAGTCATCAGCTCAATATTTAATAAGTTAGGCTTGCCGTACGTCAGGGTACCTGTTTTATCAAACGCCACATGAGTAATCTCTGCAAGCGTCTGTAGCGTATGTCCACGCGTGGTCAAAAACCCATAGCTTGCCAAACGGTTGGTCGAAACCGTCAAGGCAATAGGCGTGGCCAAAGATAGCGCGCAAGGACAAGTCGCCACTAACACCGCGACCGTTGCCCAAATCGCTTGGCTAGGATCGACGATATACCAGCCGACAAACACCAATACCGACAGTACTAAGATACGCGCCACAAACCAGCGTGCCAGCTTATCTGCCTGCTGAGCCAGTTTGGGTTTTTCGCTCATGGCGCGGTTCATCAGTCTATCGATCAAGCCGATTTGGCTGTCTTTTGCCAAGGCGGTAATCAACATCTCAAACGGCTGACTGTCGTTTTGTGCGCCGCCGACGATATAGTCGCCTTGCGTTTTGAGAATCAAATCGCCCTCACCGGTCAACAAACTCTGAGAGACGGTGGCTGTCTGACTGAGCAATATCCCATCACTGATGATCTCAGAGCCTGCCTCTACCAAAATAATATCGCCCACTTGCAAGCTATGTGCGGTGACCATCTGCTTGTCTTCTGTATCGTATGCAGCGTTTGCGCGCTGTGCTTGCCATGCTTGCGCGATGCGCACTGTCAGCTGCTGCAGACTGCTATCCATACTTTGGGTAAAGTCCGCGATGGTGTCTGATGCACCGCCTGTGTCTTTTTGGGCCGCTGCTATGCTCGCGTCACCAAGTTTAGCAGCACTCGAGGGATTTTTCGCGCCATCTTGTATCGAGGGGCTTTGCTCAAAATGCTGTAATATCTGTGCAGCTGCATCCTTGTTTTCAGCAATTTTTTGTACCAATACCGGCTCAACCACCACCAAGTCATTAGCCATGGTCGCCGCTTTTAGGCGAGCATTATGCTCAATATAACGCCCCGCCAATAAAAAGAAAATAAACATACTGACCGAATCATAGTATGTCTCACCTTGCCCAGTGATGGTGGCATACAGACTGGCAAAAAAAGTGACAACCAGTGCGATACTGACGGGCACATCCATATTCACCTGACGTGCGCGAACCGCAGACCATGCCGAGGTAAAAAACGGAATACCTGCATAAAAGAAAACCGGCGTACTGACAAACAACGACACCCAGCGCAAAAAATCACGCTGAAATATCAGCATATCGCTGTATTCCCCAAAATAAATCGCAACGGCATACATCATCGCTTGCATCGAGCCCAGCGCTGCAATACCCAAGCGCAGGAGCATTTGATTGTTATGACGTGCCAGCATCGCCTCGTGAGTGTCTTGACGGTATGGCTTGGCTTCGTAGCCGATCTCGTTGATGACTGCCAAAATACGGCTGATCGGTAGGCGGCTTTCATCCCAGATCACACGCATGCGCTGGTTGGTCAAGTTGACTTGGCATTTGCTAATGCCCTCTAGCTCATCTAAGCGCGACTCAATCAGCCAAGTACAGGCGGCGCAGCGCAGGTTGTTGACCGACAGCTCAGCCACCGACATACCGTCTTGTGCGTAGACAAATTGTGATTTGATCTCTTCATGATCATAGGCTTCAAGACGCGTCAACTGCGTAGGTAGGCTGGCAGTGCGGTTGATCTCTGAACGGTCCAAATAATACTGCTCAAGCCCAGCCTCTACGATGCTCTCAGAGGCAAGCTGACACCCCATACAGCACATTTCACGCGATTGGCCCAATATCTCAGTATAAAATGGCGGCTCAGGCACAGGGTCTCCGCAGTGAAAACAATGGCCTGCAAGAGGCAACACCAAACCTTCGGTGATAGAGCTATCTTCATAGCGTTGACTGGTAGATGCCGTTTGTGATGGAACACTAGACATAATCGCCCTTATTTGCTTTAGACAGGTTTGCTCGAACCTTATTTGCTTTAAATTTGCGTTACATAAACTGACTAGGTCGTGTCTGCATTGTAAATAAGTAGGCCACGCTGCCGCGGATTCATAAAAATTACATCATGGTCGCCTAGACAAACTGCTATCGTGTGTTAGCAGCTGACATGCTCTTTAGACTGCCCGTAACATTCTGCTGGTGACGAGAGTATGACCTGTATCAGCTTAGTGTCTATTAGCTTAGAATCTAACAACTTAGAATCACTGTGCAGTTTGACTATCGATTATACTATAAGCAGCTCCCTCAAGCAGCGGTAACTACTGACCGCTAAATACCCATGAATACTGTCGTTGACGATGATTGATTGAAAAAGTTGTCAATTTGCGTCATTATGAGGCAGTTTTTTTATCCCAAAACGGTGCGACATCAGTGCAAAAATCCAATTTTAAGCGATCTACTCTCACTTTGCCTCAGTCTTCTAGACCTGCTATCGGCACGCTGCCTTCACAGCAGCGTGGTATCGTCTTTAGTAGTCTGATTTTACTTGTTATCATCGCAGGCATGGTGTTGTTGGCGCTCTATTTGATCAAACTTGATCGCACTATTACTCATAAGTTTGAGGGTAAGCGCTGGGATATTCCGGCCAAAGTCTACTCGCAGCCGCTTGAACTATACCAAGGGGCAAATGTCGATCGCGAAACGATGAAGACCTGGCTTGAGCTGCTCAATTATCAAAGCAACAAATCCTATGATCGCACAGGGACTTATCACCGCTCGGGCAATACTTACTTTATTCACACGCGCGGCTTTACCTACAGTGCCAATGACAAAGACGCCGAGCAAGTCATTAAGATGACCATCTCAGGCAATAAGGTTGCGTCTATTCAAAGCACACTGCCGGCCAAAAGTGGCATCATTCGTTTGGAGCCAGTAAATATCGGCGGTATCTATCCAGACAGCAACGAAGATCGCTTGGTGGTGTCGTTAGATGAAGTGCCGCAGCCATTGATTGATGCGCTGATTGCCACCGAAGATCGGGCGTTTTATGAGCATAAAGGGGTCTCGATACGCGGTATCGCGCGCGCCGTGCTTAATAACTTCTCTGGCGGCTCGATGCAAGGCGGCTCGACCATCACTCAGCAGCTTATCAAAAACTTTTATCTCAACTCAGATCGCACGCTCAAACGTAAAGCCAACGAAGCGTTGATGGCGGTTTTATTGGAGCTGCACTACAGCAAAGATGAGATTTTGCAGACGTATCTTAATGAGATTTATTTGGGTCAAAACGGCAACCGTTCTATTAACGGCTTTGGGTTGGCATCACAGTTTTATTTTGACAAACCCCTAAAAGAGCTACGTATAGATCAGCAAGCCATGCTGGTCGGTATGGCAAAAGGCCCTAGTATCTATAATCCGCGCCGTCATCCAAACGACTCAAAAGCGCGCCGTGACGTCGTGCTAAACAACATGCTGGCAATGGGTACTTTGAGCCAAGAAGACTACGAAAAAGCTTTGGAGCAGCCGCTGGGCGTGGTGGATAAGCCAGTTGAAGGCAAAAGCCAATTCCCTGACTTTTTAGATATCGTCAAGCGTGAGCTAAATACTGTTTATTATGCTGACGATCTCAAAAACGAAGGTCTGATCATCATCAGTACCTTAGACCCTATTGCTCAGTTGGCCGCTGACAAAGCGGTCGATAAAAAACTGAGCGAGCTGCGCCGTAATAGTAGTAAAACCAAAGATCTACAAGGCGCGCTGGTCAGTGCCAACCCTGAAACAGGCGAGCTGGTCTCTGTGGTGGGCAGTGGCAGTGAGTTTACAGGCTTTAACCGTGCGGTCGATGCCAAACGTCAGGTCGGCTCTTTATTAAAACCAGTCGTTTATATGACCGCGCTCGAAAGTGGCCGTTATAACTTGGCAAGTCCAGTAGATGATTCGCCGATTACCGTCACCCTAGCCGATGGCACCAAGTGGAGCCCCAAAAACTACTCAAACCGTGATCATGGCTATGTCCCCTTGACCACCGCTCTTGCCAAATCTTATAACCAAAGCACGGTACGTTTGGGCATGGAGTTTGGTGTCGACACTTTTGCCAGGCAGTTGCGTCGTCTGGGTGTACAAGAAAAAATCCCGCCTTACCCTTCAGCATTATTGGGCTCTGTCAATCTAAGCCCCATGGATATGCTTGGTGTTTATCAAGTCTTTGCCACCGGCGGCTTTCGTACGCCCATTCATAGTATTCGTACGGTGATCGACAATCGTGGCCGAATTTTGCAGCGTACGGGGCTAAACACGGAGCGCAGCATCCCGCCTGAGACCAACTTTTTAACCAATTACGCCTTACAACAAGTGGTGTCAAACGGTACGGCCAGACGCGCCCAGTCGCTGGGTAGTCACTTAAATTTGGCGGGCAAGACAGGTACGACCAACAACTATCGCGACGCCTGGTTTGCCGGCTATAGTGGCAACTATGTCAGCGTGGTATGGGTTGGCCGTGATGACAACAAACCTATCGGCTTGAGCGGTGGTACTGGCGCCCTACCCGTTTGGATTGACTACATGAAACGCCTGAAGCTGACGCCCGTGGCGCTACCGGAGCCTGAAGGCGTCGAGTGGCTCTGGCTAGAAAACAACTCAGGCAAACTCTCTGATGAGCGCTGTGCCGATGCACGCTATTTGCCTGTCTTATCCGCGCACCTACCAAAAGAAGCCAGTGCCTGTGCCCTTGGATTATACCAGCAAGAGCGAGCGCGTGAGCAGCTGCAATGGCAAAGCCAGCAAGGCGTCATCAATCAACAACGTCGCCGCGAAGGTTTGGAGATTCCAAATGGCGAAGCGGTCGATTCTGACAATGATGAGGATCAAGCTGACAGCAATGATGCACAAAGTCGTGCAGATACATGGTATGACCGCGCTGTTGAATGGTTTTAATATTTTGGTAATTTATAAAGGGGCTCTCTATGCTGTCATTGATCAAACACACTGTCTTAGGTAACCATCGCCTGATGCCAACCTCTATAAGAACCACATTGAGTACCGTTAAGTCCACTCGCCGTTTGGTTTTTTCTGGCGCTGTGATAGGCACGCTGAGTTTGAGCGCTTGTCAAACGGTACCCAGCACGCCTGCTGGTGCGCACACTTCAGCTAAACAGACGCCATCAGGGGCATCAGGCACCGCTAGCACTGCGCGACATGACACGGTCTATCCGGTGACACAAGCCCCCATTGTCAAACAAGACGGCCCAGGCAGCGCTGGTGCTTACCCAAAGGACGGCTCTTCTGAGTCAGCAAACCCACTGACAAAAGATACGCCGCAGACCCACCTACCCAGTCAAGATCCCATCGTCAGTCAGCCAGATGTGGTCATTCTCACGCCTTCTCGTGAAGACTATATGATCTCTGAGCCTGCAGCACCCTCACACAATGAGCTGCTAGAGCGCGCTAGAAAAAACTCACAACAACGCGGCCAGAGTACCACGAGCAATAACAGCGACCTGCCTGCATTTCGCAATCTGATGCAAGCGGGTATCAGTCAGCTCAAAGCTGGCAGCCTGACCAATGCCGAAAACAGTTTTACCCGCGCCCAGCGCTTGGCACCCAGATCCTCTGCCGTCTATTTTTATCTGGCACAAGTTGCACTAAAAAAGAACCAACCACGTAAAGCAGAAGCCATGGCGCGCCGCGGCCTTAGCGTGTCGCAAGACGCCAGTCGTAGACGTGCACTATGGCAAGTCATCCTGCAATCAGGGCAAGCTCAGGGCAATGGGCGAGTGATTAACGAAGCAAAACGAGCACTGCGTTAATCTGGCGTCAACGTATGACCTCAGCAGCTAAAAGCACACGCGTAAAATATCGCGAATGAGGTCAAGCCCACCTATCTCAATGGATATCAAGTAGCCATCGTAGCAATACATGAGCTGCTTTTTCACTACTGTTTCTTGTTAAAATACGTATTTATTTTTCTCACTTTTTTCTTTTATTTAAAGGTATCGTTATGGCATGGCAACAACTACATTTACAATGCGAAAAGGCAAACGTTGATTTGGCCGAAGCGCTGCTATTAGAAGCAGGCGCGCTCTCAATCTCGCTCGATGACGCAGGCGATCAACCTTTGTTTGAGCCTCTGCCTGGTGAGTCGCCGCTTTGGGACGAGGTTATTTTGACTGGGCTCTTTGATGCGAGCACTGATGACGGCAGTCGGCAGGCCGTCGAGCAGCTAAGCCACGAAATCGCCGCACAAGTACAAGCCAGCCGCATTTGGCTGACCGCTGTCGACGATAAAGACTGGGAACGCGAATGGATGAGCAACTACCAGCCGATAGAATGCGCCAACGATCTTTGGATTGTGCCCAACTGGCTTACGCCGCCGAGCCCTGAAGCGACCAACATCATTATGGACCCAGGTTTGGCGTTTGGTACTGGCTATCATGCCACCACGCGTTTATGCCTCGACTGGCTCACAGAGCAAGACCTAACAGACAAGGTAGTGATTGACTATGGCTGCGGCTCAGGTATTTTGGGCATCGCCGCCTTACTGCTAGGCGCACGAAAAGTCTACGCTGTCGATATCGATCCACAAGCAGTGCTGGCCACCAATCAAAATGCAGAGCGCAACCAGGTTGGTGATCGTCTGCAAGCATTTTTGCCAGAAGCATTTAATGAATACTGTGCTGAGCATGAAGTTGTGCCAGTCGAAGTACTGGTCGCCAATATTTTGGCAAAACCCCTGATCGGCTTAGCCCCGTACTTTGCTACATTGGTCAAACCCAGCAGCCGTATCGTACTGGCAGGCTTGATTGAATCGCAAATCGACGACGTCGTCGCCGCCTATCAGCCTTACTTTGCTATGGATCCTAAGCATGCTTTTACTGACCAAGAAGACCAGCACTGGCAACGATTATCTGGTACATTTACAGGCTAGCAACATTTAATTACATCTGTTACGATAGAGGGCAGTCAAATGTTATGTATTTGACGCCACTCTGTCCTTGCCCATGATTCATACATGAGATATTTTGTTAATGCGCAGTATATACCCCATAGGCAGCTGTTGGTGAGTGGAAAAGCGGTATTGATCACCATACTTTTTTGGACTCGACCCTATGACCACGCCCATAAAAACTCAGTGCCCCCATTGTCACGCTTGCTTTAAAGTAAAACAAACCCAATTGAACAAAGTAAACGCCACTGTCAACTGCGAGCAGTGTCATCAGAGCTTCTTAGTCAATCAGCACCTCATCGTCACCGCCGACACTGCCCCCAGCCCTCACGCTGCGACCGATACCGCCACTTCTACAGCAAACAAAGCCGCGGCTCACAATGAGCTTATTCACGACGATTTGATTCATGATGACCTGATTGATGACGACCTCATCCACGATGAGCTGATTCATGATGACATGGATATAGGGGAGTCAGAAACCGACTTATTAGAGTACGATTCGCTCGACAGTATGGATGCATGGCTGACACAGGCGAGTCATCTCAACCATACCTCCAAACAGCAGCCATCTGCAGCGCAGACAAGCCCGGACTCATCGGCACAAGCAGCGCTAAGCTCTGCCGCCGCCAATGATATTCATGCCAATGTCGATGACAATGCGGACAATGCTTGGCTTGAGGCGTTGTTGAAAGAAGAAAACCAAAACACACACAAAACACCAGACAACACCGACCTATCACAAATCTTACAAAAAATGGGCGTGCCGTTTAGTGACGAAGAAAAAAGCCAAAACGCCCGTATAAAAGAGGCGCAAGCAAGGTTTTCACCAACGCCTGCGCGGCGCTCAGTGGCATCATTACTATGGACCCTTGGTTGCTTGGTATTGGCACTGCTCTTATTGGCGCAATATGTCATCTTTAATATAGACACCTTGGTCAAAGACCCTGCCCACGCCGAGCGCCTACACCGCATCTGCTCTGTTGCCGTTTGTAGCTTGCCTAGTGCGGACCTAACAGCATTGAGCATTAGTCACATTACTCACCAAAAAAGCCGTATCAACACCACAGGCGCGTTTAGCGATGTCAGCGCCGCCCTTTATAATCAAAGCACCAAAGCGCAGCTCTATCCGAGCGTAAAGGTCAGTGTGTATGGCAAAGATACTATGATTGGTGAGTTTATCGCAGCGCCAGCAGATTACTTATTAAGCAAGCAAAAACAACTCGCCGCCAATAGTCAGCAGCAGTTATTGTTTACCATCCCTGTGGCCAATACTCAGATTCGCGACGTTCAGATAACGCCTTTGTATTAAGGCCTGTGTTTATCAAATAGTTAAGGTATGTTTTAGCTACGCTGACAGATACTACGAAAAATAACGCTTCATTGAGCGACTTGATGGTCATGTATTTGATAACTGGGTATCGGATATAACCTCGAATCTATAAACGCCAAAGGCCATTAATTTGATATAATACCCTGATATCTGATGGTTTGATTTTCTCTAACCCAAGGACTTTATCTTATGGCACCTCATGCACAGCATAATGCCCACCATTTTGCTACCAGCTCTGAGCATCCTGCCGACTACTCCAAACCCCATACCGACACTGCTCATGAGCCACTGCGTGTACATGTTGAGCGTGTGGTGCGCCAGTACTTTGCCTTGTTAGGTGATGAGGTGCCAACCGACTTATACGAGCTGATTTTAAGACAAGTTGAAGAACCGCTACTGTCGGTCGTCCTCGAACAAACGCGCGGCAATCAAACCAGATGCGCCCAAATCCTCGGGCTAAATCGCGGTACACTACGCAAAAAACTCAAAACTTATGACTTAATGTAGCATCAGCTATATGCGCCTATCTATTTTGATTAACAGTCATTATGCAGGGCAATTGAGCGGTGATGATCTCAGTTTTTTTGAGGTTATCTGCCACCATTGTCGTTATCATCTTGCCAGACGTTGATGTCGGGCTTTTTTTATGGAAGTTTTTTTATGAGTACAACCCCACTCGCCTTATTATCAGTCTCTGATAAATCCAATATCGTTGAATTTGCTCAAGGTCTCATCAAGGCAGGCTTTGGTTTGTTATCTACTGGCGGTACGTATCGGCTACTCACCGAAAATAACGTCGCTGTAACCGAGGTCTCAGACTATACTGGCTTTCCTGAGATGATGGACGGGCGCGTCAAGACACTACATCCTAAAATCCATGGCGGTATCTTAGGTCGCCGCGGGACTGATGATGGCGTCATGAGTGACCATCAAATCGAGCGTATTGATCTAGTGGTGGTAAACTTATATCCATTTGCGCAAACCATCGCGCGCGCCGATGTGACCATGGCTGATGCTATCGAAAACATCGATATCGGCGGCCCTACTATGGTACGGGCAGCAGCAAAAAACCATGCCCATGTCGGTATCGTCACGGACCCTGCTGACTATGAGCGCGTCCTTACCGCTCTCGGTGACAGCACTGAGCTGACTTCGGCGCTGCGTTATGACTTAGCGGTCAAAGCTTTTGAGCATACCGCACAGTATGACGGTATGATAGCCAACTTCTTGGGCAGCCGCCTCAGCGCCACGCAGGAGCCAGAAAACTTCCCACGCACTTTTAACGTGCAGCTCGAAAAAGCACAAGACTTACGTTATGGTGAAAACCCGCATCAAAACGCCGCTTTTTATGTCGAAAACCACCCATTAAAGAGCCAGCAAGCCTCTATCGCAACCGCCACACAGTTGCAAGGCAAAGCGCTGTCGTATAATAACATTGCCGATACAGATGCCGCACTGGAGTGTGTCAAAGCCTTTAGCGCGCCTGCTTGTGTGATCGTCAAACACGCCAACCCTTGCGGCGTGGCTGTGGATCAAGACCAAGTTGCTGCATACCAAACGGCCTTTAGTACCGACCCTGAGTCTTCTTTTGGTGGCATCATTGCCTTTAACCGTCCCTTGACGCGAGCCGCGGCTAAAGCCATCATTGATAATCAGTTCGTCGAAGTCATCATCGCACCAAGTATCGAAGAAGGCGTCCTCGATATCACAGCCAGCAAGAAAAACGTCCGCGTCTTGGTATGCGGCGAGCTGCCAGCACCAGACCAACGCGACGCTCAGCTTGATTATAAGCGCGTCAATGGTGGCCTACTCGTACAAGAACAAGACCTTGGCTTAATCACTGCCAATGATCTAAAAATTGTCACCGATGTACAGCCAACAGAGGCGCAGATTGCAGACTTGCTATTTAGCTGGAACGTCGCAAAATATGTCAAATCAAACGCCATTGTCTATGCCAAAGCTCAGCGCACCATCGGTGTTGGTGCCGGTCAAATGAGCCGTGTCAACTCAGCCCGTATCGCCGCCATCAAAGCTGAACACGCAGGACTTGCCACCGAAGGCGCGGTTATGGCCTCAGATGCCTTCTTCCCATTCCGTGATGGCATCGATAATGCAGCGGATGTCGGCATCTCTGCTATCATTCAGCCGGGTGGCTCGATGCGCGATGACGAAACCATCGCAGCGGCCAATGAGCATGGTATCGCCATGGTGTTCACAGGTATGCGTCATTTCCGCCACTAGTCTTTTGTAACTGAGCCGGCGCGCATGAGGCGGGTCGGTTTTGATTGCTAAATTACAGATTAAAAAAAGCCACTGTTCTTGATACAGTGGCTTTTTTACGTCTTTATGCGCGAGCGGTTATCGTCATTTAAGCCATTTAAGATGACTCAATTATCGATATTTAACGATTTGTATTTAACGACCTTGCGCGTTGGCCATGTTGGTGTCGTTAATCTCAACCTGATACACCATCCGCAGATACTCTAAGTAATCTTGCAGTTGATCTTGGCCTAAATTATCACGAATAATAGCCGCCGTTTGTGCTCTTTGCACATCAGATAATGGTGATTGCTGCTCCGTTTTGATGCGGTCACCGACCAATAAGCTGGCACCCACTTCCGTCTCGCCTGCGATGGCTACCACAGCGTTATCATCAGCTTGCTGGCTAAAGGCCATACCACGCTCTTTTTCGGTCAATTGTGTCGTTTGACGATTGATCTGACCGAGCGCTTGCAGTGTTACAGGCTGCTTGCTGATATCTGCTGGCGTTTTGATACTAGCAGCGATGGCTTTGGCTTCTTTTAGGGCCAATGCTGTGGCTTTTTGGCGACGTAGTATCTGCGTAATTTTTGGCGTCGCCGCTGACAAAGACAAGGTTTTAGTAGGACGATAATTGCTCGGTTGTACCCACACCTTGCTGTTACCTACTTCGATACCTGCGGTTACTGCCTGATCTTGAATGGTAAATTCATCAAAGGCTTGTTTGAGCACAGCTGGCTGTGACAGGACCGATTGGTTATTTTCTTTACGGTAGTCTTTGATGCGTTTTAGTGGGACGTTTTCTTGCTGAGCAATATCTTCGATACTAAAACCATCAGCCGCCAAATCATTAATAGCCGTGACTTTATCGGCATAAATCTCTTGACGCTTGTACTCTTTTGCTTTCGCCGTTAGCTCATCGCGCATGCTCTCCAGACTTGGCACCTTGCTACCATTATCTTCGGTCACTGTAAATATCTGATAGCCAAAGCTGGTTTTGATAGGTGCGGTGACATCCCCAACACTTAGGCCTTCAAGCGCTTTTTCGACCGCAGCAGCATCGCTACCAAACACCGAGGTATTCAGACGACCGATATCGCCGCCGTTCTCTCCTGACGGATCATCGGACTCGGCTTTGGCAAGCGCGGCAAACGACTCACCTTTGTCTAAACGTGCCTGAATTTTTTCAGCACGCGCCTTGGCGTTGTCACCTGTGAGGAGTATTTGGCTGATTCTACGCTCGTCTACCACTGCTTGGCTTTGCTTATACGCTTCATACTGCTGCTGTAGATCCGCTTCAGTGACCTCATCAACCTGAATGGCTTGCGGGTCTAGTTGAATATAAGCCAAATCCACCATCGCGGCACTTTTTAGTGTGTCTTTATTGGCATCATAATAAGCCTGAATATCGCTTTTGCTGACTTCGACTTGATCGGCATAGTCTTGCCAATTAAACCGATGGAGCCAGATATTGCGCGACTCCATTTGCAAATCAATCAATTGACTGACCGCTTGCATCGGATAAATTGCAGTACCGACGATACTGGCATTGAGCTGATCGAGGCTTAACTGATTGCGAAACTCAGCAAACAGCTGGTTTTTTGTCATACCGCGATTGCGCAAAAAGTTTGCAAACTGCTCATTAGAAAAATTGCCGTCCGCATCTTTAAATGCTTCTTCTTGACGCAGCAAACGGTTGATGGTGTCATCAGAGACCGTCATCCCAAGCTTACCTGCCTGCTGCTCTAACAATGTGCGATCTATAAGGCCTTTTAGCACCTGCTCGTGTAGCACATCCTCATTTAAGAGGCTGGCATCATCAACTTGCTCTAAGATTTCGGTACGACGGTTATTTACCGCAGCTTGATACTCAGACAGCCCCACACTTGCCTCACCCACCTGAGCGACTTGGTTTGGGTCGACACTACCGCCAAAGTAGCTTTCGACACCCAATAGCGCAAGCGGTGACAGGCATAAAATCAATAAAATGCGACCTGGCCAGCTTTTTAAAAAATCGCGCAATTTATCCATAGTTATCTCTGCTTTATTAACCTATGTTGATGAAAAACCATTGTAATATTATGCCTATCGACGCTGTGGTAACGATACTATCTAAGCCGGCAATGGTATGAGTAAGGGCGTGTGAGTTTTGGTACAAAACCAAGAGATATCAATCAATCTTGATTTAGACAATGCATCTACAGCGCGCCCTATGATACGTGATTTTTAAGACAGACTCAAAATATTCATGATGTCTGATACAAACTATCGCAATAAAAAAAGCACCTAAATATTAGGTGCTTTTTGCTATTTGGCTCATGGCTTAAATAATAAGCAAATCCATGAGCGACCTTCTATCTTTTTACGGCCTACAGACACTGCATTTATACGTATTTTGTATCCAATTTTAGTCTCTGCCTAATAGGTGGCCGTAGTTTTATAGTGGTCTATACTTTATATAGTCTTAAAAAATACTATCTTAACAAAGGCTTAGTTTAAGCGCTCTTTTAAGTTTTTACCAGCTTTAAAGCTTGGTACTTTGCTTGCTGGGATGTTTAGCTCTTCACCAGTCTTAGGGTTACGGCCAGTACGTGCTTTGCGGTCTTTTACGCTAAAAGTACCAAAACCAACCAAAGAGATGCTGTCGCCAGCTTCTAAAGCTTCACCAACACTTTCCATAACAGCGTTTAGTGCATCGCCAGCTTGGGTTTTGTTCAGACCACTTTTTTCTGCGATGCTATCAATCAATTCTGACTTATTCATAAAATTTCCTTCAAGTTTAAGGGGGATAATACACGCTCACGCCAGGTATTGTAACGCTCTCATAGCACTTAAGCAATAAAAACTACCTGACTTGCGTATTAACAGGTTTCGCTTTGTTATCGTCTTTATATCAAGGCCGCATAAGGAGCGCAAGCGATTTTACATATTTTTGTGCCGCTTACTACGTATTTGACACTCAATGTTACGTAAAACCCCTGCAATTTTTTATCAACTCACTACTTTACCTTAGACAGCTTGACTACCCACTGTTTTGTCCAGTAAATTGCTCTCACTATAGTATTTGAACCTATCCTTAGCTTAAAAACACTAATGAGTCATCAACAAGCCACTACTGGCTCTAAGACAACAGGCAGCCAAAGCCGAAAATAGCACAAAAAATATCGACTTATCAATACACTTGACATAAAGGGTACCAAGAGTCAGAAACTTGCGTTACTTTTTATTATAAAGACGTTACTATAAGCAAAATATAATCGCATATTTTGGGTGTATCTTGATTTTTAGATTGTTTTTTATTGATCAAATACTCATTTTACGACACGTTACTAAAATAACCACGGATTATCTACATGAAGCGTTCTACGTTATCTCACTCTTTTCTCAATATCTTTTTGGTGTTCATCGAGTCAGCATTGACCTTGCTGTTACGCCTAGATCCTGAATTACGTAAAGCAGCTTATCCTTTAGCCAAGCAAGGTACTGTCGTCGCGCTGCGCTTGTACCTCCCCCATGTAGAAGTTTTTGCCACCTTTAGTACCAAAGGCGTATTATTAGACGCGCAATTGCCGATAGGCCGTAGTGAGCCTGATGTCGTCATCAATGCCTACAGTATCCAAGTCATCAACGCCATCACCACTCACGATAGCGAAAGCACCGAAAAGCTACAAATGCGCGGGGAGTCAGTGCAAGTACAGTTGGTCAAGCAATTTATCATGCAATTGGGTCTAGGCAGCCTCATCCAAGGACTGGTGAAAAAGTTCAAAGGCGGTAAAGGCAAATCCAAGCCCACTGAAGCGGAGATGGCAGAAAAAAAGGAAAGCTACAAACTGCGTATCAAAGAGCAGCAAACGCAAATCAACACCTTAACCATCAAAAACCGCGAGCTTGAAACCACGGTCAAAGAGCTACAAAGCAAACAAAAAACACTGACGATTGTGACTGTCGTCGCTCTGCTTGTCATGGTTGGCGCGATTATCGCATTATTAATAAATTAAACGAGTCCACTAGACGAAGCAATAAAATCGACAGGTATCATTGAGAAGTCTATTAGTCGCTTTATGGTGGCGTCTTTAAGAAGCTACTGACCAGTCATCAAACAGTAGGGTGCCATATCAAAAATACAGCCTAGATATCTATTGCTGTCACCCTACCTTCTCCTACCTTGCCTTTTATCAAGTATCGTTAATCCTAAACCAAAAAAATGCAGCTATTATGCCGCATGCGACTGGTATCAACTTTTCTTGCGTGCTGCTTACTTTTGAAGCTTTACGGCATTTATACCTATAACACTGGGTTTGTTTTATAGTGCACCCACTATATCTTTACTCCTCATTTGTTTTTACTCTTGATTATTATCCATCATTGCTTTTATGCATCATTGTTTTTATCAATCATAGCCATCAGCTTGATTAACCATTGAACCATACTTTAATCTTGACTAAATTACTCAGGATTAAGTATAATTGGCTTAATCGTTGCACACATCGGGTTGACCATCTGTTGTTTAACGACGATAGGACACCACTTAGCAGATGACTTTTATTTGAGCATGGCAGAGGTTTTGCCTTTTTTATCTTTCGCTTTGGTAGAGAGTCTCTTACTAAGATCGTTGTTAAATAAAAATGATATATAAGTTTGGAGATAACACATGCGTTTGACTACTCGAGGCAGATACGCCGTGACCGCGTTGCTAGATTTGGCGCTACAAACCAGCCAACAAGACAGTGCGGTATCCTTATCTGATATCGCGAAACGGCAATCAATATCTATCTCTTATCTCGAACAGTTATTTTCCAAACTACGCAAAGGTGGGCTTGTCACCAGTATACGTGGTGCCGCTGGTGGTTATTACTTAGCCAAACCGCTAAACGAGATAGATGTGATGAGCATCATATCTGCGGTCGATGAGTCGGTTAATGCGATGCAGTGTGAAGGACGTGGCGACTGCCAAGGTGGTACAATGTGCTTAACCCATGATCTATGGTGTGCATTGTCCAATCATATCGAGCAGTACTTGAAAAACATAACATTAGCGCAATTATTAGATATGGAAAATGTGCAGTCCGTCTCAGAGCGACAGCACACTTCCACCAAAGAAGTTTCTATAAAAGACATTAATACCATTACCCTATCGAACAGCGAGGCAAACCCAGCATGAGCCAACATAACAACCTTATATATTTAGATTATGCCGCCACCACGCCAGTTGCTAAATCAGTAGCTGCTAAGATGAGCGAGTATCTGACTGTAGATGGCATCTTTGGTAACCCAGCCTCGCGCTCGCACGGCTACGGCTGGCAAGCAGAAGAAGCCGTAGAAACCGCGCGTCAGCAAGTAGCTGAAGTCATCAACGCTGATCCGCGTGAAATCGTCTTTACCTCTGGTGCGACTGAATCCGACAACCTTGCCATCAAAGGCGCGGCGCACTTTTATCAATCGCGCGGCAAGCATATCATTACCAGTAAAATTGAGCACAAAGCAGTTTTAGATACCTGCCGTGAGCTTGAGCAAGAAGGTTTTGAGATTACTTACTTAGAGCCACAAGCCGGTACGGGTCTTATTTTGCCAGAGCAAGTAAAAGATGCATTACGTGACGATACGATTTTAGTATCACTGATGATGGTAAACAATGAGCTTGGTACCATCACCGATGTCGCAGCGATTGGTGAAATCACTCGTGACGCTGGCGTGGTTTTCCATGTCGATGGCGCGCAGTCTGTCGGTAAAGTAAAAATCAATCTTGAAGAAATGAAAATTGATTTGATGAGTTTTTCAGGACACAAAGTCTATGGCCCTAAAGGGATTGGCGCATTGTTTGTCCGCCGTAAGCCGCGCATTCGCCTAAAAGCTGAGCAGCATGGCGGTGGTCATGAGCGTGGTATGCGCTCAGGTACATTACCGACGCATCAAATCGTAGGTCTAGGAGCGGCATTTGCCCTAGCCAATGAGCGTTTTGAAGAGGATCATGCTCACGTTGCCAAGCTCCGCCAAAAACTATGGGATGGCCTGCAAGATATCGAAGAGATCTACCTAAATGGTGATCTTGAGAATAGCGTGCCAAACATTGTAAACATTAGCTTTAACTTTGTTGAAGGCGAGTCATTGATGATGTCGCTAAAAGACTTAGCTGTTTCATCAGGCTCGGCCTGTACGTCTGCGACGCTTGAGCCATCATATGTATTACGTGCTATTGGTCGTCCAGATGAGTTGGCTCACAGCTCAATCCGCTTCAGCTTTGGCCGTTATACTACCGAAGAAGACATCGACCGTGTCATCAAACAAATGCACGAAGCGGTTGAGAAACTGCGCGCCCTATCACCACTTTGGGATATGTATCAAGAAGGTGTGGATTTAGATTCAGTAGAATGGGCTGAGCACTAACATTTGCCAAACAAATCGCCTTTAAGCGCTTTGTTTTAAATATTTATAAAACGATTGATCAGACAATTACAGTAAGCGTTTGACCCCAATTATCGATGAGCGACGGATACATAGTAAACAATCTATCGCTCATCCCCTAACTAGGAGAAAACCCCATGGCCTATAGTGACCAAGTTATTGATCATTACGAAAACCCACGCAACGTCGGCAATCTTGACAAAAACGCCAAAAACGTTGGTACAGGTATGGTCGGTGCCCCAGCGTGTGGCGATGTGATGCGCCTACAGATCCAAGTAGATGATAACGGTATCATCGAAGATGCACGTTTTAAAACTTACGGCTGCGGCTCAGCGATTGCCTCAAGCTCACTTGTCACCGAGTGGCTAAAAGGCAAAAGCTTGGACCAAGCTGGCGAGATTAAAAATATGGACATCGCTGAAGAGTTGGCTTTGCCACCTGTAAAAGTGCATTGCTCTGTACTCGCAGAAGACGCCATCAAAGCCGCTATCAGCGACTATAAAGGCAAGCATGGTACCGCTGAAGAAGCGACCAGCTAAGCTTATTGGCCGTATGCATTGTTTTATTAGCAAGGCGTCAGTAGGACTCTAATGGATTGCTACTGACGCCATAAAGGTGACAATAACGCTACTGTAATTGTCACCTTTTATTTTCTAACTGGCGCAAATACATAAGTCTGGTAGATTTGCTACTAGTCTCATATTCGTTATTAATAGCCGTCATTGATTTTATGGTCGATGACATCATATTGAAAGATATCTTTATTATTGATAGTCAATGGGAGTTGGCATGATTGAAATGACAGAACGCGCCGCCCAGCATGTTCGAGAGTTTTTGGACAATCGCGGCAAAGGCGAAGGTATCCGTGTGGGCATTCGTACCGCAGGCTGTTCAGGCTTGGCCTATGTCTTAGAGTTTGTAGACACCCCTGATGACAATGACACACGTTATGAAAGCCGCGGTGTGAGCATCTTTATCGACCCGAAAAGCTTGGTCTATTTAGACGGCTTATTGATGGATTATGAAAAAGAAGGCTTAAATGAAGGCTTTAAGTTCACCAACCCCAACCAAAAAGGCGAATGTGGTTGCGGTGAGTCGTTTACTGTTTAAAGTTGTCCACCTTTAGCCATTGGCCATCATTATGACTGAAGCCTACTGGCCTTTAAGCATGTTGTATTTTGATAAAAAATGTCGTTTGCAACATTTCTATTATTCAGTTGGTAGGCTATACATCACCCAATCTGGCGCTTGATAGCCCACTGGATATGATAAGCACTGGTATCTCAGACACTTTATAATAAATAAAAGCAAGGCGTATGATATGACAGACATCACCGCAGAAGCACAGTTTGATAACTTTTTTGCTCTATTTGAGCAGCCCGCTCAGTTTGAGATTGACCAGGTCCGTCTGGATCAGCAGTTACGTCTACTACAAAAACGCTATCACCCTGATAATCTGATGGTAGATAGCACCAAAGACGTGACGAGTGTGACGGAGGCCAAACAGCAATCAGAGCAAGCTTCAGCACTGATAAATCAAGCATACCAAACCTTAAAGGCTCCTGATAGCCGCGCCGGCTACCTATTAGAGATGGCAAATCAGGCTCATAATCTTGAGCACTCAATTGCCGATTTAGATTTTTTAGAAGACGCCATGCAGATGCGTATCGATCTAGATGAAGCGATCGAAGATAAGGATCGGACAACGCTTGCGCAGCTACAACCCCAGATTACCACTCGTCTGAGCAAACAGTCTGAGCGCTTTAGCAGTGCCTATCAAAAGCAAGACTGGCAGACCGCGATTGATGCCACCCAAAAGCTTAAGTTTTTGGTAAAACTCAATGCCGATGTGACGACTGGTCTCGATGAAGTCGCCAGTACTGAGCACTCTGATGACGATGATTTATATGTTTAGGGTGCCTAGATAAACATACCTTCAATATGTAAATTTAAAGATTGATATTTATCATCATTCGTCATCGTAATTCGTCATCATAATTGCGCCATTTCCTTTATTTATTTTATCTTTGAGTGATTTTATGTCTTTATTGCAAATTGCCGAACCCAATCAAAGTGCCCAACCTCATCAGCATCGTTTTGGTCTAGGTATCGACCTTGGCACCACACGCTCACTGGTCGCAGTCGTACGCTCAGGCAAAGCGCAAGTCTTAGAGGCAGGCGCTGACAACGATACGTTGCTGCCCTCTGTCGTCTACTACCCCAGCACTGGCAAACCCATGGTAGGATATGATGCCTTAGCGCATTTGGCCGATGACCCAAAAAACACCATCGTATCTGCCAAGCGCTTTATGGGTCGTAGTCAAGCGGATATTAAGTTCTCTCATCCTTATGAGTTAAGTGGTAATGCAGACGACATGCCAGCTTTTGTCACCGCCCAAGGTAAGGTGTCCCCTGTCGAAGTCTCAGCACGTATCCTAGCCGCCCTCGAGCAGCGCGCCGCAAGCGCATTACCTGCCGACAGCATCGAAGGGGCAGTGATCACTGTTCCCGCTTATTTTGATGAGGCGCAGCGCCAAGCGACCAAGGATGCCGCACAAGCTGCTGGTATCAATGTGCTACGTCTGTTAAATGAGCCCACGGCAGCCGCTGTCGCCTACGGCCTTGATAAGCCTACTCGAGATAACACGCAAAGCCATTACTTAATTTATGATTTGGGCGGCGGTACCTTTGATGTCTCTATCTTAAAGCTCACTGATGGGGTTTTTGAAGTCTTAGCAACTGGCGGCAACAGTGCGTTAGGCGGTGATGATATCGACCGCTTGCTGACCAACTGGTTGATCAAACAATTAGGTATCGACCCAAAAGACGTCAGTCGGCACGACAAGTCAATCCTTGCCCAGCGAGCCAAAGCATATAAGCAAGCTTTGACGGACGCCGAGCAGGTCGCTATCGACATTACGGTCAACGGCCACTCTTATCAAGGCACCTTACGCCGTGACGATTTGTTGACCATTGCCGAGCCTGTCAATCGCCGTACGCTTAGCGTCTGCGAGCAGGTATTACGCGATGCCAAGCTATCTATTGACGATTTAGATGAAGTCATCTTGGTGGGCGGCTCAACCCGTATGCCAGCTGTGCAACAAGTGGTGAGCACGTTTTTTGGCAAGCAGCCACTTTGCCGCTTAAACCCAGATGAAGTCGTCGCTCTAGGAGCTGCACAAACAGCGCATCAGCTGGTCAATGGCGATAGCGACAATACACTTTTATTATTAGATGTCACTCCTTTGTCACTCGGTCTTGAGACCATGGGCGGCCTAGTTGAAGTACTTATCCCACGTAATACCCCTATCCCTGTCAAAAAACGCCAAGTATTTACCACCTATCAGGACGGTCAGACAGGCATGGTGATTCATGTGGTTCAAGGCGAGCGCGAAACTGTCGAAAACTGCCGTTCGCTTGGACGTTTTGAATTATATGGCATCCCGCCGATGAAAGCGGGCTTTGCCCGTATCGAGGTCACCTTTAGCATTGATGCCAATGGTCAATTGACAGTCAGCGCGCAAGAAACCACCACCAAGACAGAAAGCAAAATTGAGATTGTGCCTTCTTATGGCTTGTCAGATGAGCAAAAAGAGCAATTGCTTATGGCGGGGTTCCAATACGCTGAAGAAGATAAAAATGCACGCTCTTTAATCGAGACCAAAGTAGAAGCAGAACGCGAAGTATTGGCGCTACAGTCTGCGCTGCAAGAGTTTGCAGCCTTATTGACCTCTGATGAACAGCAAGCTCTAACGCAGCAAACACAAGCACTACAAACGGCACTAAGCACCGATGATCTAACTCTCATTGAAGCCGAACAAGCCAAGCTCAAACCGCATAGCGATGCATTTGCTGCTCGTATTATGAATCAAAGCGTCAAGGCCAGCATGGCAGGTACCAGCGCTCAAGATTGGTAAAAACGCGTATAGAATTTATCTAGATACGGCTTAGCCATAATAGATGTGATGACGTGTAACAGACCTGATATATTTTTGAGTTTTTATTTTTTAATTGATTAGCACCGGACAGATAATTTATGCCAAAGATTACCGTATTACCTCATCATGAGATTTGCCCCGAAGGCACTGAAGTCGAGCTAGAAGCTGGCCAGAACCTATGCAAAGCCCTACTAGAAAAAGGTATTAAGATAGAGCACGCGTGTGAGATGTCAAAAGCCTGTACCACCTGTCATGTGGTGGTGCGTAAAGGATTTAATAGCCTAGATGAGATGGACGATATCGAAGCGGATCTTTTAGACCGTGCTTGGGGACTGGAGCCAGACTCACGTTTGTCTTGTCAGGTGATGCTAGAAGACGACGACTTGACCATCGAGATTCCCAAATACACGCTCAACCATGCTAAAGAAAACCACTGATAACATACCACTAATAATATATAGTCAAAGCCATCATAAAACGCCAACGATGACTGCGTATCATGGTTGGCGTTTTTGTCTGCTCACGGACGAGCTGACATATTAAATATGAAATGAAATATGGTCATACAGATGTCAAATCAGTAAAAGAGTCGCTATTGATCGTTATGACGCTGGCTCTCTGCTGCAATAGCATTTGCTACTTTTTCTTGCTCTTGTTCGATACGCTCGAGAGCGAGGTTTAGACGCTCTCGGATGTCTTGATAGTCTTGATCTTTCATGTCTTTGAAATTTAGATGCAAATTAAATCCTGGTAACGTATGGTCCACCCATTTTGATAGCTGACCTTTATTGGCATCAGGATCGAGGACTTGCCAAGCATTGACTTTTTCGTCGAAGCCTTTTAGCTGAAACGCACCTGCATGCTGACATTCATAATTGTGACAAACATAATCATAAGTACTTTCACTGACGAGTATCTCATCTTTGCCCGCGCTACTCTCCAGCCGCGCCGCGAGATTGGCCTCTTTGCCAATCAATGTATAGCTCAAACGATTATTGCTACCAAAGTTGCCGACATGACAATAGCCTGTCGTGATACCAACGCGTATATACAGCCCTGCAAAACCCATTAGCCGCCACTTATGCCTCAGGGTACGCATCTCACGGCGCATGTCTAGCGCCATTGCCACACAGTCAAGCGCATCTTGACGCGCACCTTGACTGCTAGGCTCTCCAAAAAAACACACCATCCCATCGCCGACGAACTTATCAAGCACAGCGCCATGCTTATTGGCGATGACCGTCATGCAGTGCATATAGGTATTTAAAATATCTGCCAGATTGTCCGAGCTTAAACTATCAGACAGCTCAGTAAAACCCACAATGTCCGAAAACATAATCGTCAGCTTAGCACGTTTGTTTGACACACTAACGGGCGCATCTGTTTTTACAATTGGCTCCCAAATCTGCGGTGGCACAAAACGGGTCAGCTTATTGATGACTGAAACCATGGTACTCAAACGCCCTACCGCTTGCTGCGCGCGCTGTTGGTGACCCATGTACTTTTGATACACATAGCGAAACTGACACAGCATCACCGCCATACTGGACAGTAGCACCACTGGCGTCAGCCAACTGTCATGGCAGTCCATCTGCGTGCTGTTTAAAATCACGCTGACATAATAAAAAACAATCACAGTCACTATCGAGACAATGACCAGTCTAATTTGGTTTTCAGGACTACTAATAATAATACGTAGCGCAATCAAAGCTGCCAGACTGATCGACATGACCGTGCACAGCTGTATCGAACCTATGACTGCAGACAGCAAAATAATGACGATATTGGAGGTCCAAAAACTGGTCTGACGGCGATAGTTATATATCAAAATCAGCAAGCTTGGCAGGCTAACGACGATCAGCAGTGCCATCGAGGTGGCACTAAAGTCAAAATGCAGGGCAAGAAGCACAACCGTTAGGATCAAGACAAACACTTCTGGATAGTCGAATCGATAGATACCATTCGTCTGCGATGAAAATTTCGGTCTCAACGTATCTAAAAGAGGCATATGAAGTGTTCGCTTAATAAAGCAGACGATCGATAAATATTAGGAGAAGGAAGATAACACAATGACAGTTAATGTCGTTATGAGCATACTATTTTTAAAACCCAAGCAACAGGCAGACAAACCCTTCGACTACCACACCTTGCCAGCACCGATGACACTTTAGGTTTGGTATAAGGCAAGCTGAAAGACTATTATACGTTTTCATTTTTATAAAACCTACGTTACTGATACGCAAAACCCTACCGTTGGTCACTTAATGAGCAAGCCATAATAAGCAAGTTTATAGCCTTACTTGGTACTTGGCTGTCTTACTGCACCCTAAAGCTGCTTGAGGCACCAGAGTAAGTCTTAATCTTGCCTGTCCAGCCGCTTTTCCAGTCGCCAGCATGGGTCAGTCGATATGTCCCTGCTGGCGTATCGGCACTGATGCGCCAATCGATAATCGCTTTGCTATAGGCCGCTCCTTCTCGTTGCCACGTGTAGGTGGTCTCAAAGTCACGGTCGCTCAGATAGTCCACCCATTGACCATCTTGGTAACGCTGCACCTTAAGAAAGCTGTCTTCGGTACGTAGGTTGTTTTTGGGTTGCGCTGCGCGAAACACCGCCGTAGCGACTTCCCTACTTTGGTAACATCGAAGTGACTATTCCGCCGACGATAGCGTTGAAGTTTTACTGACTATAGCCCGCTAGTGTGTCGTCCGTGCTGGCGATTTGATACAGCTGCTGATGCGAGTAGCCAGCATTTCCCACGTGAGTATGTGTGGTGGCAAGCATCACGTTATCGTCGTTATACAAGTCGCCAAAATCTGCTTGTAAGCGTTTGATGACCTCAAGCTTGACCGCGGTAAACATCGCGCCCATATCCGCTGAGACATAGACAACTCGGTTGCCTGCATTGCTATCCGCTTCGCCGACAATAAAGCATGAGAATATAGACGATCATTGATACCCTGCACCACCTGACCTGCAGCATAGCCAAACATGCCCGTTTCGTCCGCAGCTCCTGTGATATCAGCTTTACCAGTACCGAGGAGATAACGGGGCGCGACCGATTTAGCAGCAGCGCTGGCGCTAAAGTTTGACGTAATAGAGCGGTTAGATGGATCAGCATCAGTCGTGATGGTTTGTGTCGCCGCCGGCGACATGGCGGTAGGCTCAGTAGAGTCTGTTTCACAGGCCATCATACCCAGCAACCCGGTACAAATCGAGAGAAACCACATAGTAGGTCGTCGTGACGAGGGTGGTGAGATAGAGGAAGTAGCCATTTGTTGTCCTTAACATAGAGTGAAACTTTAAATCAAACAATCCTGATTTAAAATTGAAGGTCTCAGCACTTCGCACCGCATCTACTCTGATGTGACGCAGCAAAGACACTGAGCTGACAAGCTGGCTATATCCATTTAGCCAACTTACACTCTAATATAACGACTGACAGACAAATGTAAAATATTTTCGTAAAGCCGTACAATAAACTCATTAACACAGAGAGCTATGCTTACAGACAAACGCTCACGCCTATGCGTATTTAACCGTTTATTACCAAAGGCTTATTGCTAAAAGACCTATTGCATCTGCCAATCAAACGGCATTTGATGATGACCACGCAGCGCCATCATCAAAGTTTGCTGCATCTGCGCCAGTACTTCTTTGGTATAAGGTACAGCAGGGACGCCCCACACTGGGTTGGGCCACTGCATATCGTTTTGATAACGAACGATATGATGAAAATGAAGCTGCGGTACTTGATTGCCCAGCGCAGCCACGTTCATCTTGTCAGCCTGAAAAGTCTTGGCAAGTTGGCTGGACAACCAGCTCGACTCACGCAAAAACTGCGCTTGGTCAGCCTCAGACAGCTCATACAATTCTTTGATACCAGAGACACGTGGCACCAATATCAACCAAGGAAACTGACAATCATTGATTAAACGGCAGGTCGATAATGGGAAATCTCCCACCAAAAAACTGTCGGCTGCAAGTTTATGATGAAGTTGGAACATAATGACGGTTCTCTTGTTATGAAGGGGATAACGCTTAAATACTAAAAAAAAGGGTGACCAAGACCTATCGGATGCTATAAGCCATAGAGCAGACACAGAGTATCTGCTATTTTATCAGTTATCCAGTAGATAAAATAGCGACTTAATAGATTGGCTACTGTTTTACTGTGCTGCTACCTAGTAGATGAGGCGCTTGATACGATGACTGGCGTCACTCAAAGCGCTAAGCGAGCTCTGTCACCATATGCTCGCTAAAGTAGCGCAGCAACTCCTCAAGCACAGTCACGCGTTGCTGCGGCGTGGCCAGCTTATTGGCATCTTGATAGCGAATGCCAGAGGCGCCATTCATCCGGTAGCGCTGTCCATCTTTTTGAATAAGCTGGATAATTGCCAAGGCGTCAACTGGCGTATCAGGAGCAAACTCTAACGTCATGCTGTTACTATTGGCATCGATTTTGTTGATCTTCAATGGCTCGGCCTGTATACGCAGTCTATGGATGGCAAATAAATGCTTGGTCTGATCTGGCAGTGTGCCAAAACGATCAATCATCTCGGTACGGATATCAGTGAGCGCCTCAAAATCATCAGCATTACTGATGCGCTTATAAAATAGCAAACGCTGATGCACATCATGCAAGTATTCTTCTGGTATCAGCGCTGAGCTATGCAGATTGATCTCACTGGTAAGTGACAATGGGGTATTCAAATCAGGCTCTTTGCCCGCCTTGATGGCCTTTGTCGCACGCTCTAGCATATCCATATACAAGCTAAAGCCAATGGCTTGCATGTTACCGCTTTGCTGCTTGCCCAGTATCTCACCTGCACCGCGAATCTCCAAATCCTCACTCGCCAGCATAAAGCCTGCACCCAATGTATTGGCGCGTTCAATGGCGTGCAGACGGCGCTTGGCATCGCCTTTTAAGCCTTTGATAGATGGCACGAGCAAGTAGCAATACGCCTGATGATGACTACGACCTACGCGGCCTCGCAGCTGATGCAGCTGCGCCAGACCAAACTTATCCGCGCGCTCAATAATGATGGTATTGGCATTTGGTACGTCGATACCGGTCTCGATGATGGTCGAACACACCAGCACATTGAACTTTTTATGATAAAACTGCTCCATAATCTGCTCAAGCTGGCGCTCTTGCATCTGCCCATGCGCGACCCCCACTCTAGCCTCGGGCACCAGCTCACGTATCGTCTCTGCCATGCGCTCAATGCTCGCCACATCATTATGCAGCAAGTAGACTTGCCCGCCGCGTAATAGCTCACGCAAGATAGCCTCTTTCATCAAGGCATCGGTCTTTTGCATAACAAAGGTTTTGATCGCCAGACGACGAGCAGGCGGCGTGGCGATAATCGACATATCACGCATGCCAGATAGTGCCATATTAAGCGTACGAGGAATCGGCGTCGCTGTCATCGACATACTATCTACATCGGTCTGAAGGGCTTTGATACGCTCTTTATGGCGCACACCAAAGCGGTGCTCTTCATCAACGATCATCAAGCCTAAATTAGAGAACTTCACATCAGGCTGCAGAAGTTTATGCGTGCCAATGACAATATCTACCTTACCCGCGGCAAGGTCTGCTAATACCGTATCTTGATGCTTTTTGCCACCAAAACGCGATAATGTCTCGATACGTACTGGCCAATCGGCAAAACGGTCGCGAAAATTGTCTTCGTGCTGACCTGCCAGCAGTGTCGTTGGCACCAATACCGCCACTTGATAGCCGGCACTGACCGCAATGAACGCCGCGCGCATCGCCACTTCTGTCTTGCCAAAACCCACATCACCGCAAATGAGGCGATCCATCGGCTGGTTTTGTCTCATGTCCTCCATCACCGCATGGATAGCATTGGCCTGATCGGCGGTTTCTTCAAAGGCAAACTGACTGGCAAACAGCTCGTATTGTGAAGGGTCAATCTTGAAGTGAATACCGACTTTGGCCTCACGCCTTGCTTGCATATTGAGCAGCTCAGCGGCGACATCGTGGATTTGCTCCAGCGCTTTTTGTTTGGCTTTGTCCCACTTGCCGCTACCTATTTTGTGAAGTGGCGCAAGCGCAGGGTCACCGCCGCTGTAGCGACTGATCATTTGTAAATTGGCAACGGGTACATAAATACTGGCGTCGTCCGCGTATTTTAGATGAATAAATTCTTGCTCGCCATCGCCCACATCTAAAGTAATCAGCCCATTATAGCGACCGATACCATGCTCGATATGCACCACTGGACTGCCTTCGGTGATCTCTGTGACGCTTTTGACCAAAAACTCTTCTGACACCCCGCTTTGGCGGCGACGACGTGTTTGTAGCACTTGCCTACCAAACAGCTGAGTCTCACTGATCACCACCAAGCGCTCAGGAATATACACCCCGCGCTCGATAGGCGCCACCGTCAGCCCTACCTGCGGCAAGTTGTTGTCATTGAGGGTCGTGACCTTATCAGCGGCCAAAAACGCTTCAAAGCTATCATACGCTTTGGTGTCTATCTTACCCTTAAACAGCTCTATCAAAATCTCACGGCGCCCTGCTGTTTCGGCAACGATCAGCACCGGCGTCGCTGTTTGTGCTTGCTGTAGCAAAAATTCTAGCAAATCAGCCAATGGCTCTGCTTTTTGGTGATTGACCGCCAGCTGCGGCGGTTGTTGCGCCGTGAGTGTGACCAACCCTTGCCGATTAGAGGCAGCCTGTGCGGTCGATGAGGCATCATTGTCTATCGCCGCGCGCGTCTCATGCGCACTGAGCATCACTCGTGGATAGTGGTTAAGATGCTCGTTTAAGGTATTTGATAATAAATATAACAATTCTGGGGCGACAATGGGTTTGTCGATATCGTGCCTGCGCTCTTCATAACGGCGCTGAATCTGCGACCAATAATCCGCTTGTGTTTCGTGGATTCGCTCGTCGATGATAAACAGAGCGTCATCTGGCAAATAAGCAAACAAACTGCTGTCAGCTTGCCAGTCATCTAAATCAAAAAACAATGGCTGATAGTACTCAATCCCGCTACTGGCGATACCCGCCATCACATCTTTATGCAGCTCAGACTTGCGACTGCTGGTATTGGGAAACATCGCAGCAAAGTTGGTCCGAAACGTCTCGCGCCCTTCATTGAGCGGAAACTCTTTGGCAGGTAGTATCTGAAACTGCTGAATAGGTTTTGAGATATCAGGCAGTTTATGCAGTAGCGATAGTGACTCTTTGCCGATGCTACTGTCGTTACCACTCATCATGTTTTTTAGATCGTCGACGGTCAACGTACGCTGCGTCTGCGGATTAAAAAAGCGAATGGTTTCGATTTCATCATCAAACAAATCTAAACGTAGCGGAAATGGCTGCCCCATGGCAAAGATATCGACAATACTACCGCGTACCGCAAACTCGCCTGGCTCAAAGACGTTTTCGACTGCACGGTAGCCTGCCTTTGCAAGCAGCTCGCGCTGGGTATTGATATCAAAGCGATCACCGACACTCAAATCAAAATGCTGCCCTATCAGCCAGCTTGGCGGGGCGACCCGATGCATGAGCGCCTGCACCGAGATGAGCAGCACGCCTTTAGTGGGCATATCGGTCAATAGGTTGATACGCTCGCTGACGATGTCTTGATGCGGGGACAGCTCATCGTAGGTCAGCGTCTCCCAATCAGGAAACACATAGGCATCGACGCCGCAAAACGCCAGCTCGGTTTCTATCTGATTGAGCTGGTTTTGATCGCGCGTTACCACTACTTTTAGACGCTCGGATACGTCCCATACCAACGCTTGCATCAAGCTTGCCAGCCATAGACTACTGACCGCACCATAAACAGGGGTCAGCCAGCGCCGCTCGGCATGAGTGATAGGAAACAACTGCTGGTTAATAGGGTCAAACGCGTCAGTCAAAGCAGTGATAGGCATAGAGGATAAGATCAAAGTTAAGAGTCAGAAAGCTATTATACGAATATTTATGCAATTACCAAAATTTATGCCGTAACGGTTTGTCACTCAGCACATCACGCACAAAAACCTCGACGCTTAAGCCGAGATTTTATATTAATGGTTGGGCTAGACTTAGCATTAGGCTTAAAGCAGAGGCTTGTCGCTCGCGATAATGCCGTTGTTATCTGCATAGACAAACATGCCTGAATTTAGGGTCAAATCCCCGAAGCTAATCTCGAGATCGGTTTGGCCTTCGTCACGGCGCGTCGATTTACGCGGGATACAGCCAAGCGCCATGACACCGATATCCATCTGTGCCATATCATCGACATCACGGACACAGCCGTACACGATGACCCCAGCCCAACCATTATCAATCGCTGACTGGGCAATCATATCGCCGAGCAGCGCACAGCGCATCGAGCCACCACCATCGACCACCAGCACCTTTCCATTGCCCTTATTGTCTTTACCATCGCTGTTTAATAGTGACTTGACACGGCTGTTGTCTTCAAAACACTTAACCGTCACAATCTCACCGCAAAACCGATCTTTGCCACCAAAGCTATAAAACGACTTGCCTTCGATATTTGGCAGACACACTTGCGACTCAGGATTGGCATCCAATAAATCACAAGTCACAAAATTGTCTTGGTTCATGGTAGGCTCTGTTGCTGCGTTTGACATCAGTACACTCCTTGTTCGTTGTTGGCTAGGATTAAAGGGTATAAAAAGTATGATTGATATTTTTTACTTAGGCTATTTTTTGACTTTAGTCATTGCCAGCATTTGTTTATTTTCGATGATATCTGTGGTGGTAATTGCAGGCTCACGGCGGTACTTACTACGCTCGTAGATATCATGGGCGCTCATAGCCATGGCGATAGCGACACGTTTTGCAGAAATAGGATGCAGGGGTAATGACTCCGGCACCAAAGGCGAGACGAGCTTAAAGGCTTTTTGACTTAGGCTCTCAAGCGGGCGACCTTTGTGCTTACCGAGCAACAACGACGGCCGAAAAATCACCAAATGGGCAAAATTTAGCGCCATGATGGATTGCTCGGTCTCTGCCTTGACTCGGTTGTATAAAAACCGACTGTCGATATCAGCATTCATCGCAGACAATAAAAAGAAGTTTTCTACCCCTTTCTCGCGGCACAGCGTAGCAAACGCCACATTGTAGTCATGATCCACTTTATGAAAGGCTTCATCACTGCCAGCTTGCTTTTTGGTCGTACCAAGACAGCTAAAAGCATCGGTGCTGCGATCAGCGCCGACACTGGCGAACACCTCAGCCAAGTTGTCAAAATCATTGACCTGATAAAACCTCATGCTAGCATTGATATAGCGTGGCGGACGCCGTGCAATCACAATCAACGTGTCATAAAGCTCACTTAGCTGCTTGACGAGATGTTGTCCTACCAATCCTGTCGCGCCAATCACAATTGCTTTTCGCTGCATATCTTGTCCATTCGTATCGTATGAGATATGAGAGCACTCTTATACAAAGCATTCTCTTTATTTATCGTATCCGCTTATCCGCCAGCATATATATCTGGGCGCTATTTTAACCTTCCGCTTGCGTATCATACCTAAAATCACTCAGCGGTGAGGGTATTATAGCGAATTTATTGTAAGAGATTTTATCCGTCAAGCCTTTTACTGGCTACGACCTTTGAGAGTAGATACATGAAAAAACCGAATATTGATAAAATAGCATAACTTCTTTACCGATTAACCATCAAATATATTGTCCTAAGCGCAATAATTTGCTAAGATAACCGGCTTTACACGTCAACGCTGTTTAATTATTCCAAACAGTTCTGACGCTTGCGATGACTACCGATATTAGATACTTTAGTATTGGACATCGACATCATGTTTGACGAGACGGCTGCTCGTCACCGATGATTGTTAAACCCATTATTGCAATCAACATTCATATTTTTATCTGTCTTTATCAAGGAGATACGCGTGGCTAATACTGCACAAGCTCGTAAACGCGCCCGTCAAAACACCAAACGTCGTCAGCAAACTGCTTCACAGCGCTCAATGGTTCGTACTTACCTAAAGCGCGTAGATGCTGCTATCGCATCAAAAGACTATGCTGCAGCAACTGAAGCGTACAACAAAGCTGTACCTGTCATCGACCGTATGGCTGACAAAGGCATCATCCATAAAAACAAAGCTGCTCGTCGTAAGAGCCGCCTAAACAAAACCATCAAAGGCTTACAAGCTTAAGATAGGTTGCGTTTAGACCGCATCACTCTGTTTGGGTGATGATCAAAACCTTGTCATTAGCTCTTATGCTGAGGCAAGGTTTTTTTATGCCCAAAAACCATAAACACAACGCCTTGTCTATAGAAAATAAACATTAAGCAACCGTAAACAGTCACAGAATAAAAAGCGATAAACAAAAAAAACCATGGCTGTGCTAAGCTTAGTCCCACTTCACCTCTGGGGGCAACAGCAATGTATTTGGATGAAACCCTGCTGCGCGGTACCCTTCCAACAATGTCACAATCGGCCGTATATAGACCTCACCGCGCCAGACGAAGTGGGCACTGGCTTGTTCAAATGGCTTATCATCAAACCACAAAAACACCCCTTCCATCATCTTTGGCCAATCATTCCAATCAATCTTTACCACATCAAACATCACCGCCAAAAATGCTGAAAGCAACGTATCGTGACTGACCGCCAGCATAAGATGCCCAGGCTGCGGCTGATGCTGATAAAACAACGATAAAATATCAAGCCCGCCTTGATAGGCGTTTTTGGTGCCAGCAAGATTGCCTTGTAAAAAACGATTGATAAAGTTCAGCACGCCGATTTCTTTAAATACTGGATTGGCAATCTCAGGGTCAGTGACAAGGCTACCAGGCTCTACCAACAGCGACTGGTGCATGATGTCACGCTGTAACCCTGCACCTGCTTGCATAAGCTGCGCAGTATCAATACAGCGGCCGATAGGGCTTGAGATGCTATCCACGTCTAGAGAATAAGGCAGATGACCTGCCAACCAGCGCCCCCAAGACTTAGCCAAGACGCGCCCTTTAGGAGTCAATGGCAACTGATAACTGGCAAAGCCGTTACCGTCAGAGCGCTCACGCAGGGAGTGTCTGGTAAATAAAATCAGGCGCTTGTCTTCAGGCAACAGGCTCACTGAAGAGATCATACTATCAGGCAGGTGCGACGGCGCGGGTGCGCTTGGCGTATGACTGGCACGCCTTTCTGCAGATAGTTTCGATAAAGTGTTGTGGAAGTATTTGCTCATGCCAGCAAGCGTAGCAGATTTTTTGTGAAGAATGAACAAAATATAAATTCAGTTGCAAATAAGCAAAACCGAAATGAAAACCGCCCAGCACTGCTACGCGCTTTATCTCAAGCAAGAGTATGCTATCTAATCAAGCTCAATCACTTTATCCCAAGCAAATGCTATCTCGGTACTACTGACTTCGTTGGGATACGCACGTGGATTGACAACCACTCGGGTACGACCAATACGATAATCAAAGGCTTCATGGGTATGGCCATGCACCCATAGCGCTGGCGCCCACTCCTCCTGCATCCAGCTTGACAAGTCACTCACAAAAGCGGCATTACTGGGTAGATTGGCATATTTCTCAGATACCGACAACGGGCTGATGCTGTGATGACTCATGACGATGGTCTTTTTGCCAAGCGATTGGGCGGTTTTTAATGCTTGCTGTAGCCATTGACGCTGCTTAGCATGCAGTTGCATGGACACCTCAGGGGAAAACAACTCGCTACCGGCATAGATTTGTTTATAATCACGCATAAAACGCTTGGCAGCTGCCATGGTTTCTTCATTGGCCTGATACTGATAATCCGTCCATAAGGTGCAGCCCAAGATACGTACGTCTCCAATATCGATGTGTTGACACTGTAAAACCCGCACGCCTTGCTGCGACTTGGCATCATAGTTATCCCAAATGGCCAGCTTTTTATCAAAATGCAGCACGTCTTCATTGAAGTATTCATGATTGCCTGCAATGGTGATCAAAGGCACCTGCAGACGGGCCGCTTGCTCTTGTAACCACGGCATACCGCTGTCGCTATTGGCCGTATCGCCTGCGACCAGCACCACATCGGCATCAGTCTTGGGGATATGTCCCATCGGATGCGACTGACGTGCATAGCTATCAATATGCAGGTCACTTAAAATCTGTAATTTCATATCTTCCAATAGTGTCTTAGGACATCACGGACAAAAATCAATCAGACGATGCGTAGAAGCATAGCGTATTTTTTGTCATAGATATCAACATAAATTTTAAGTAGTGTAGCACCTTTTTATCTACCCGCAAAAAGCAAAAAGACAGCGGCTTAGGCTGTCTCTTTTCTTCATTTTTGACTCAGGCTAGATACCCTCAAGTATCCGCTGCAGCTTGGCCGCTGGGTCGGCCGCCTGCGTGATAGAACGTCCGATCACCAGATAGTCAGCACCATCTTGTAGCGCTTGTGCGGGCGTACAGATGCGTTTTTGGTCGTCAGCATTGTCCTCAGCGAGGCGAATACCAGGCGTCACAAGCTTAAAATCCTGACCACATAGCGCCTTTAGGCTCTGAGCTTCTTGTGCTGAGCAGACCACGCCATCGAGACCTGCTTGCTTGGTCAGCTGTGCTAGGCGACTGACTTGTGTATCCAGGCCATCGGTAATACCCGTCTGCGTCAATGCTTGATTGTCCATAGAAGTCAGCACCGTGACCGCAATCAGCAAGGTATCTAAGTTATTATCCAGCAAGCGCTGTTTGGCAAGCGACATTGCCTCTAAGCCTGCGCTCGCATGCACATTGACCATCCACACACCCAAATCAGCTGCCGCGAGTACCGCCTGTGCCGTAGTATTAGGGATATCATGAAACTTAAGATCTAAAAACACCTCAAATTGACGCTGATGTAGGGCTTTGATGATATCAGGGCCACAACGCGTAAACAGCTCTTTACCTACCTTTAAACGGCACAGCGCTGGATCGAGCTTGTCAGCCAGCGCGAGCGACGCTTCCATTGTCATATTGTCTAAGGCGACAACGACAGGAGATTTGATTGCATTATTCATAGTGTTGCCACATTTATATCGAAGTTAAAAAAACCAAATAGCGACCAAACGCATGGATAGCATTGGCCTGATCGGCGGTCTCGCAAGTTTGTATCATAAGATGCCTAGCTGACGCTCTATTCAGACTTAGTCAGATTTAGTCACGTTTTTGTTTGGTCAGTGTCGCCGCTTCCTCTTGAGCAGCGTGATTATCGTGCACGTTGGTCGCTGTCGAACCATACACCGCCTCTTCTACTGAAGGCGCAGTCGCTTGACGATCGATGACCACATTGGCTTGCGTCAGTTGTTCTTGCAGATTGGCATTGGCTTTTTGTAGACGTGATATTTCCCATTTGTTTTGTAAAACACGAAAGAGCAGCAGCGCAAGTAGCATACCAATCACAATACCTAATATCAGACACAGGATCAGTAATAAGCCCAAATTCATCGTCGGCGCTTGTGAAAACAGTAAATTTACGCCAACCTCGGTATTATTGGCCAATACCAACCCTAATGAATAAGCGAAGCTTAAAAACAGTAGTACAAACAGTAAAAAGCGCATAAGACATATACCTTGGTTTGATGGGTTGCAAAGGACTCAAAGACCGCGTTTTGTCACAAACAGCGATGCTACTTTTTGACTGGCACGCTACTGTTAATGAATACTACCCAACGCTGCCATAATGATCGTATTATCTATCCATTAGCTACTTTGTCATTGACCGCTTCGCGCAGGGCTTTGCCTGGCTTGAAATGCGGAATGGCTTTGGCAGGTACTGGTACACTCTCCCCAGTCTTAGGATTGCGGCCCATACGGGCACGGCGATGATGTAAACAAAAGCTACCAAACCCACGCACTTCTACTCGGCCATCATTGGCCAGTGTATCGGTCATTAGGTTTAATATTTCACGCACTGCATCATCGACCACGCTATCAGTCATATTGTCACAGTTCGCACTCAAATTACTAATAAATTCAGACTTATTAATCGCTTGCTGCATTGTTACGCTTGCCTTGTTAATTGATGGATAAGATGATTGTAAACCAAGTTACTATTTTTTAAAGGTTTTTAAAAGTTTTAACCCTTCATATAGCCGTATAAGACCATACTGAAAATCGAAACAAAAAGCAAAATAACGGGCAATAGTGCTAATACGGCTCTCATCAGTAAGCAGTGATTTACATCTCGTTACTCAATGTTGCAAATGATAGCGGATATTATCATAAATGGAAATAAGAGTTTGCTTTGTTTTTCGCAAAAACCTTGAAGATGTAAAGCATACCAAACACCCATTCATAAAAAAAAGCGACCGGAGTCGCTTTTTTTATATTACTTTTAGATCAATAACTTGTCGCTTACTGCATTTGCTCTTTGATCAAATCACCAATGGTTTTTGGTTGAGCATCAGCTGCTTGTGGTGCATTGCTACCTAGATCTTTGATCGCTTGACGCTCTTCAGCTTCGTCTTTTGCTTTGATAGACAAGTTGATGTTGCGAGTCTTACGATCCACACTGATGATCTTCGCTTCAACGTCATCACCAACGCTTAGATGCTTGGTTGCATCTTCGACACGATCACGCTGAATCTCAGAGGCACGTAAGTACGCTTCAACTTCATCAGCAAGCTCGATAGTAGCGCCTTTAGCGTCTACTTCTTTCACTTTACCATTGACGATAGCACCGCGGTCATTAGCGACTAGGTATTCGTTGAATGGATCTGAGCTTAACTGCTTCACGCCTAGGCTGATACGGTTCGCTTCTGCATCTACAGACAATACCATAGCTTCTACGGTGTCGCCTTTGTTGTAGTTGCGGATTGCTTCTTCGCCCGTTTCGTTCCAAGAGATATCAGACAAGTGAACCAGACCGTCGATACCGCCATCTAGACCGATAAAGATACCAAAGTCAGTGATTGACTTGATAGTACCAGTGATTTTATCGCCACGCTCATGTTTCTTATCAAACTCTTCCCATGGGTTTGCTAGGGTTTGCTTGATACCCAAGCTGATACGACGACGCTCTTCATCAATATCTAGGATCATCACGTCAACTTCATCACCCACTTGTACAACTTTTGATGGGTGGATGTTTTTGTTGGTGTGATCCATCTCTGATACGTGTACTAGACCTTCGATACCTTCAGAGATCTCAGCAAAGCAGCCGTAATCAGTCAGGTTGGTAACGCGAGCTTTAACAATACTACCAACTGGGTAAGTAGCGCCAACGTTGTCCCAAGGATCGGTACCAAGTTGTTTTAGACCTAGGCTTACGCGGTTGCGCTCACGGTCAAACTTCAATACTTTAACTTTTAGGTCTTGACCGACTTCAACCACCTCAGATGGGTGCTTGATACGACGCCATGCCATGTCAGTGATGTGTAGCAGGCCATCGATACCGCCAAGATCAACGAATGCACCGTAATCAGTTAGGTTTTTGACGATACCTTCGATCTCGATACCTTCTTCAAGCTTGTTCAATAGCTCTTCGCGCTCAGCTGAGTTTTCAGCTTCCATTACTGCACGGCGGCTAACCACAACGTTGTTACGTTTTTGGTCAAGCTTGATGACTTTGAATTCTAGCTCTTTGCCTTCAAGATGTGTGGTGTCACGAATCGGACGTACATCAACCAATGAGCCTGGTAAGAACGCGCGTACTGAACCCACGTCTACAGTAAAACCACCTTTTACTTTGCTAGAAATGATACCTTTTACGATCTCATCGTTCTCATAGATTTTTTCAAGGACATTCCACGTCTCGACGCGCTTGGCTTTTTCGCGTGATAGTAGGGTTTGACCCATACCATTATCAACCGCTTCAACCACGACATCAACGCTATCGCCAACTTCAACTTCAAGTTCGCCTTCTTCGCTTAAAAACTCTTCACGAGCGACGATACCTTCAGATTTAAGACCAGTATCTACTGTGATCCAATCGCTATCGATGGCCACAACAGTACCTGTAATAACCGAGCCACGCTCGATATCCAGACCCTGCTCTTCAATGCTCGCTTCAAATAGTTCAGCAAATGATTCCATTATGTCTACCTTTGTATAGCCGTATCCTGTCCAGCACAGTACGGATCAAATTTATGATTGCATAAAACGAGAATACTGGTTTTATATCTTATGCAGTCATATAAAAAACCTTTGTTGCTAATAAGCGAGCATCTCATCATACTCATTAGCAACAACTGTCTTTACTGCCCGCTCACATTTTTACTCTTGGTTTAATGTTGGCTTATTGCACATCTCTACTTATACAATTTTATACTAAAACCAAAGCCTGTAGCAAATTTTTTGGTAGTTAGTTGGTAGTTACTGTATTGTTTTTATTAATTATTAAAACAAATGCCTTTGTCCTGACAGTATTTTTTGACTTGTGCATATACGCTGTCGGCATCCAAATATGAGCTGTCTAATAATAAAGCGTCTTTGGCAGGCTTCGACGGTGCTGTCGCGCGGTTTTCATCACGCTCGTCACGCGCTTTGATCGTTGCTAAAATCGCCTCAAAATCTGCGGTTTGTCCTGCACTTAGTAGCTGCGTGACACGGCGCTCAGCACGCGCTTTGGCACTGGCTGTCAAGTATACCTTAACATCCGCATCAGGGAATACCACTGTTCCCATATCGCGGCCGTCAGCGACCAACCCTGAGCGACTGGCCATTTTTTGCTGTAGCGTGAGCAGCGCCTGACGCACTTTAGGGAATACCGCGACCTTTGAAGCATAACCGCCAACGGTTTCGTTACGGACTTGCTCGCCAACGGCATCGCCATTGACGATGATATCTACGCGGCCTGATGCCTCATTGGGCACAAACACGATATCTAAACCTTGGGTTAATGTCAGTACTGCCTGCTCATCAATATCTTGACAGCCATCGGCACCGAGCAATCCTGCTTCAAAGGCTTTGAGCCCGACGATGCGGTATAGCGCCCCTGAGTCTAATAACTGATAACCCAGTGCTTGCGCTAAGCGCCAGGTGACTGTGCCTTTACCCGCCCCGCTTGGACCATCAATACATATCACGGGATAACGCTGTACCGCTTGCTCAGAGGGATCACAATCCTGCAAAGCATTATCAGGCGTAAAGTCAGGTGTAGAGACAGTCATCATGTTTACTCAATTATAAAAACAACATATATCGCCCACTGCTAGGGACAGCGCGATATTCACCACCTTATCAAATGCTTAACAGCCATCTGATAATCGCAGAGCCAAATAGGGCGGTATTATAGCAAGAAAACCCTATCATCACCATAACTGATGCTTATATTTGCAGGCAGTATGTTTTGTAGAGACGCAAAAGCCCTTATTTTTTAACATCTGATTTTTTTTGCTTGGCCAGCTGACGACGCGCTCGAAAAAACCGCTTAAGTAGCTGACTGCTATGCTCACTGCACAAACCCCGTTGTACGGTAATGACATGATTATAAAAATCTTGTGCCGATAGATCCATCTGACTACCCACCATGCCAGCTCGCGGCTCATTTGCTGCATACACCAGCCGCGCCACTCGCGCATGGATTAGCGCGCCCATACACATGGTGCAAGGCTCTAAGGTCACGTACAAGGTGGTGTTTGATGGTAGGCGGTAGTTTTTTAGGTGGCTACAAGCATCTCTTAGAGCGACTATCTCGGCATGAGCGGTGGCATCATGGCGACCGATTGGCTCATTAAAGCCTTTACCAATCATCTGCTGCTCATGTACCAGTATCGCGCCAACTGGCACCTCGCCCAGCTCAGCGCCGCGCTGAGCCAATGCCAATGCTTGATACATCCACCGTACATCTTCTAGCGTCCAAAACTGCTGAGTGCTCAGCTCAAGCTGATGTCGAGCACGGCTACCAGCAACGTCCACAGACAAGCTATCAGGGATTGAGTGGTAACTAATACCATCAGGCAAACAACAATGATGTGCCTGCAGTGTCTCTGCGGCAAAAAAAGGAATGGTCATAGATAGCTACTGTGGCAACTGCCAATCAATGGGGGTACGGCCATGCTGCCGGAGATAATCATTGGTCTTCGAAAACGGCTTGGTGCCAAAAAATCCGCCACGGTTTGCCGCCAGCGGCGATGGGTGGACAGCGGTTAAAATCAAATGTTTATCAGCATGGATGTATTTGCCTTTTTTCTGGGCTTTACTACCCCACAAAATAAACACCGTATGCTCTGTTTGTTCGTTGATCACATCGATCACTGCATCGGTAAATTGCTCCCAGCCTTGATTTTGATGACTGTTTGGCTCACCTTCTCGCACAGTCAACGCACTGTTGAGCAGTAATACACCTTGCTGCGCCCAATAAGTCAAGTCCCCATGCGCTGATGGCTGAACACCGATATCATCGGACATCTCTTTTAGCAAGTTGTTGAGTGACGGCGGTTTTGGAATGGCTTTGGGTACCGAAAACGATAATCCCATGGCCTGACCTGGGCGATGATAAGGGTCTTGCCCTAAGATGACCACTTTAACGCGAGATAATGGCGTGAGATTAAAGGCATTAAACATCAGTGGCGCTGGTGGATAGATACTATCTGGCGACTGATAAGCTTCCTTTAAAAAAGCCCGTAGGTTGTCCATATTCTCAGAAGTCAGCTCATCTGCCAAGGCCATCTTCCAGTCTTCTGGCAAACGTACTTTGTCTAAGATGGCTTTTTTTTGTGCGGCTGTTTTTGGCGCTTTTGCATCGAGAGGTTCCATACTGTGTCCTTTTTTAGTTGTTATAATAAATTGAAAATAAAACTGTTATATAAGTTTAAACGCGCTACTGGTATAAATTTTACTTGCGTGCTGCGTTCCCAGAGGCTGCGCAACCTACGTTTAAAAATAGCATCCCAGTAGCGCTATATTCTTTTTAGAGTGCATCGGCTATATATAGGGCGTGTCTTCAATTCAATCGATAGTTATCTAAACGGGTTCACTATCTATAAAAGTTGGCTGGCTACTACCTACAAGACCCTTACTTTTAGGGCGTGTTGAACATTCGCAAATAGGCACTGCTGATCGCTAAAATTGTTCCAGACAAGGCACAAAGCGACGATAATGCAGATGCCTTAGCGAGATTTGTAACGCAGTATGGGGTAATTTTAGCATCAGCCCGCAGGGACAGGACTCTTTTTTGCCGCTTCATCGTTAAAAATAAGCGCTTAGAATGACTAAACTTATTATTTTTAACATCGAATCGCCTAAAAAATAGTCGCTGTCAGTGCCATGGTCGAATGTTCAACACGCCCTAGTAAAATCAATCAACATAAATAAAAATGAGATGATGAATTATAACAATAAAAAAACGGCTACCGCACGAACATGGTAACCGTTCTTATTATATTAGTAGCAAAGCCTTAGCTGGCTAATGACTCAGAGTCTGGGTGTGGCTCGTGCGTCTCCACCACCGTCAGCACGATACGACTGTCTGCTGAGCCTGTATTGGCGCTCTGACCTTTTTCTAATGCGACAGCGTTTTCGTCTGTTTCGTCTTGTGCCTCAGGTGCCAAGGTCAGATGTACGACCCCGCCATTGACCAAGTCACCAAACAAAATCATACTCGCAAGCGGCTTTTTGATTTCATCCTGTATCAAGCGCTGCATCGGACGCGCCCCCATTAGACGATCATAGCCTTTGTCCGCCAGATAGTCACGTACGTCATCGTCGATCTCTAATGTCACTTGTTTGTCATCGAGCTGTACTTGTAGCTCAACCAAGAACTTATCGACCACTGATACCACGACCGAGGTATCTAATGGGTTGAACTGAATAATCGCATCCAAACGGTTACGGAACTCAGGGGTAAAGACCCGTTTTAACGCCTCAGTATTGTCACGGCTATGATCTTGCTGGGTGAAGCCCATGGACGAGCGGCTGATACTCTCCGCACCGACGTTGGTCGTCATGATGATAATCACCTGCTTAAAGACAGCAACGCGGCCATTATTATCCGTCAACGTACCATGGTCCATCACCTGCAGTAGCAAGTTAAAGACATCAGGGTGGGCTTTTTCGATCTCATCTAGTAGCAGCACGCAATGCGGATGCTGATTGATCTTTTCGGTCAGCAGACCGCCTTGATCATAGCCAACATAGCCAGGAGGCGCGCCAATCAAACGTGATGCGGTGTGCGCTTCCATGTATTCTGACATATCAAAACGTACCAGCTCCACGCCGAGCAGGTTGGCCAACTGACGCGATACTTCTGTCTTACCTACCCCTGTTGGGCCGGCAAACATAAACGAGCCAATCGGCTTATCTGGCGCTTTGAGTCCAGCTCGCGACAGCTTGATGGCATCTGCCAAAGTCGTGATGGCTTCATCCTGACCAAACACCAAGTGCTTGAGGTCACGATCCAAGTGCTCCAAGATACTCTTATCATCACTGGACACCGATTTGGGCGGAATACGGGCAAGCTTAGCAATGATGGCTTCGATATCTGCCACATCGATTTTCATCGGTGCTTTTTTCACCTCAGTGGCTTGAGAGTCCTCATGAGACTTCTCGTTTGCATAGGCTTGATCATCGGCTTTGGCAGTGTTTGCCTCCGCTTGCACCTCGCTGCTATAGTCTGTCTCAGCATCGTCCGCTGCTGCAACTGGTGTATCAAAATCCTGCTCTAAATCAGCGATGAAGCTTTCTTCTGCCGCGACATCATCAGCATCAGGGACGACACCCAAACGCTTATAGGCACCTGCCTCATCGATGACATCTATCGCCTTGTCTGGCAAAAAACGCTCATGGATGTGCTTGGCTGACAATTGAACTGCTGTGACCAATGCTTCATCACTATACTCAACATTATGAAACTCTTCGTAACGCGGTTTAAGCCCGCGTAAAATATCGATAGTATCGTCGACACTTGGCTCTTTTACGTCGATTTTTTGGAAACGACGAGAAAGAGCATGATCCTTTTCAAACAACTGACGATACTCGGTAAAGGTGGTCGAGCCGATACAGCGCAGCTCGCCATTGGCAAGGGCCGGCTTGATCAGGTTTGAGACATCCATATTGCTACTCATCGATGACCCTGCACCGATAATCATATGAATCTCATCAATAAACAAAATCGCATTGGGTTTTTTCTTTAGCGCATCAAGCAAGGACTTCATGCGCTTCTCAAAATCACCGCGATACTTGGTACCAGCGATAAGCGCGCCGATATCCAGACTATAAATCACGCAGCCATTCAATGGCTTTGGCGCTTTTTCGTTGATGATAAGCCACGCCAAACCTTCAGCGATAGAGGTCTTACCTACACCTGGCTCGCCCACCAATAGCGGGTTGTTTTTGCGGCGACGGCATAGCACTTGTGCCGCCCGCTCAATCTCAGACACGCGGCCGATAAGCGGATCGGTCTTACCTTCCGCGGCACGCTGGTTTAGATTGGTAGCGAACTCGACTAGCGGATCTTTACTGGTCTTTTCTGAGGCACCGCGGCGCTCACCTGTCATCGATGCACGCGGCTCTGATGGTTCATCTTTATCTTGACCATGCGAGAGATACTGCGTCAGCTCAAGACGGCTGATGCCTTGCTTTTTGAGCAAATATACTGCATAGGTGTCGTGCTCTGAAAACATCGACACAAGAATATCCGAGCCTTCTACCAGACGGCCGCCGCCGATAGACTGTACGTGAAAGATAGCACGCTGCAAGATGCGATCAAAGCTTTGGGTTGGCTGCGGGGATTGCTCGGTATCAGCATCCACCGTCGGCGTGTGCTTATTAATATAAGCTTCAAGCTCGGCGCGTAGCGCTGAAACATTGGCATTACAGGCCGTTAAGGTGTTGGCGGCATGAGTGTTTTCTAGTAGCGCCAACAATAGATGCTCAACAGTGAGATACTCATGCGATTTTTGGCGCGCAAGCGTCATTGCTAAACGCAAAGAAACTTCAAGATGACGACTTAACATAAGGACTTCCTACGGTTGTACCTATCTTTATAATGATAGCTTTATGAATGAGTTAGTAAGTAAATCAGGGCGATAGATGGATTGTTCAAGGGCAATGGCGGCATAATTATTTGATATCAATCAATAATGCGGACCATAACCTCCCTGTTTTGGATACCCTTACCGATAAAAAGAGTCATCTATCGACGATTAAGCCTGCGCCGAGCAGTCGAGTACAGGGCATTATGACTCATATTCGCTTTTCTTTATCTCAACACGATATTTACCCATAGTCAATCTATTAACATCGACTAAAATGTATCGAAGCATATTGCGTCAAGACAGTAAGATAACAAGATAGACAAACAGGCAAGATAAGAAAGCAAATAACAAGGAGGCAAAGATACAGAAGTAAAGTGAAGAATCGGAACGTGATAGCAAATTGGTTATAAAAACAGTACAGCGAGATAAAATATCCATTTTGTTATCTCACTGCTTCTTTTTTTCACTGTTTTATTGAGCGACTAGATAGCCTTATATTTGAGTTACTTGGATTTGACTATGGTGATTGGGTGATGAAGGAATGACTGATAAACACCATCAACAACCAAACGTATTAATTTGAGGCTTACTTAAAGGTGTTGGTATCAGACGTCGCTACTATCCTTTATTACCCTTCCCCTTGATGTGGTTCGATTTGGGTCAATAACGGATACCCTTCGCGGTGGGCCAGACTGTTGACTTTTTTGGCCTTAGTTTCAGCGATATCTTTTGGGTAGATGCCAGCGATACCTTTGCTACTATTATGAATGGTCAGCATAATCTCCACAGCAGCATCCATACTATGACGAAACTCCGACTGCAGGACATACACCACAAACTCCATCGGTGTGTAGTTGTCGTTGTACATGACCACCGCATACATCGGCGGCTTGGCAATTTCTGGCTCAGCCACCAGTACGTCTGCTTGCGGTGAGGTTTCCTCTTCTGTATCACCATCTTGGGCACGGTGGGCGGGCAGGTTTGGAAAGTGCCAATCGCATACCATTGGCGCATCTTGTAGTGTCATTTGTTTTATCATAATCAAAGTATAATTATAAGGTAAGTTTGAAGTTATAGAAGTGATAAAGGTGATAACAAGCAGGCAGACTATTATCGTCTATTATTGATGCCGATCTGAACAGACAGACGGCCGCTAGTCTGTCGCACTCTTTGGTTCAATCGGGCTTTCATCCACCTCAGGCAGATCCAATAAAGATAGCGGCATATTGTCCACCCTGTCGCCCAGCTTCCAGTCATACAGCTGCTCTACTTGCTGATTGCCTGCTTGCAAGCTGAGTTTGACTTGTAGAGGTTTAAAGCCTGATGGCATCATAAAGCGACCACGAATACGTACGATACCTTCTATCATATGGTTTGCCGGATCAAGTGGCACTTCGACTAGCTCGCCATCATTGAGCAAGGTCAAAGTTGGTCTTAGACGTTTGGCTGAGCCATCCGCACTGAGCATACCAATATCAAACCCATACTCAAAAGCATTCTCAGGTAGCGGCTCAATCTTAGCCCCCAGTACTTTTAGTGGCATGCCGCCTTTTTCAGTGAGCGCCTCTGCATACACCTCATTTAGCTGCGTCAGTTGGCGATTTTCTACTGTCAGCGCTTGCTGGTTTTCACGCAGTTCATGTAAGTTTGCTAAGCTAATAGCCAGCTCTTGCTTAGCAGTGGCGGCTTGATTGGTCGCAACCTTATTACTCAGACGCAAATCCTCAAGCTCTTTACTGGCCTCTTTGCTATCAATGATCGCCTGTTTGGCTTCGTTTTGCATCGAGTGAGTACCGCGCTGATAGCCAAGTTTGTGACCAAACATCAGCCCCACAATCGCGGTGACCAGTATCACCACCACAAACAAAGCCAATACCAACGACGAAGCGCCTTGCTGCGTGCGCCCGATATTGCTCGCCACGCTGGTTTTAAAAGACTGCTTCCTTTGCTCTATATCACATGGAGCAAAGGCTTGGCATGATACACATGCTGGCTGCGGGCTAAGGCGTAGTGCAATCTGAATACGCATTTAGACAGTATCTCTTAATAGTAAGGGCAAGTTAGTATAGCGGAATTTATAATCAATACCTAGCACCATAAATGTGAATGATAAGGTGAGAAAAAAGCGAACAAAACAACACCTTAAGGAACAATAGGTGCAAAATTCAATCCCAGTGACTCCTCAAGCCCAAACATGACATTCATATTTTGTACCGCTTGTCCTGCTGCTCCTTTTACGAGGTTGTCCTGTACCACGATCACTGTCAGCTCAGCGCGCTCGTTGTCTTGATGTATCGCTATACGCAGACGGTTACTGGCGCGGACACTGCGGGTATCTGGATAATTGCCTTTGGGCATGACATCGATAAATGGCTCACTTGCATAAGCATTCTCGAAGGCTTGCTGCCAGTCAATAGCCGTCCCAGCCTCTGTCATCTCCATATGAATGGAGCTGAGCATACCGCGTATCATCGGCACCAAATGCGGTAAAAAACGAATGCGATGCGTAAACTGACTGCCTAGTAACTGTGCCACACCCTGCTCGATCTCAGGCAGGTGACGATGCCCCTCAACGCTATAAGCCTTAAAATTATCTGTCGTTTCGGCATAATTGAGCGCAAGTTTTGCCTGACGTCCAGCGCCTGAGACACCAGATTTTGCATCAATGACGATACGCGGCTCGATCAGCCTATCTGCTTGGGTGTTTTGTTTTTCGATAATAGGCTTGAGACCTAAAATCGCCGTGGTAGGATAGCAACCAGGGTTGCCCACGACCAGCGCCTCGGCAAGCTTGGCACGATTGACCTCAGGTAAGCCATAAACAGCCGTTTTTAGCAGCTCAGGGCAAGCATGCGACTGCTGATACCAGTGCTCAAAATCCGTCAAGGACTGCAAACGAAAATCAGCAGCCAAATCGATGACCTTAACGCCCACTTGCGTGAGCGCCTCGGCCTGCTTCATCGCCACCCCATGAGGGGTCGCAAAAAACACCACATCGCACTTTTGTAACGCCCCAAGTGTATCTCCACCCAAATCACTAAAAACGATGTCTGATATACCGCGTAAGCTTGGAAATATCTCATCAGCGCGCGTACCCGCCTCGCTACGTGACGTTAGCAAATCAAGAGACACGTTGGGGTGAGCAGACAATAAGCGAATAAGCTCAATACCTGTATAGCCTGTACCGCCGACAATAGCTGCTGAAATCATAAGATATCCTTTTTTACTTGTTTTTTTACTTGAGTAACATCATGCCTAAAAATAAGGTAACCAGAAAACAAACGCAAGTATCGCTCTACTCCCATCAAGCTCGCTGACAGTACCCGTTGCGGGATTCGACTGACGATAAGCATTTGCTCTCACATCAAAGCATGGCTCATGCGCTATAAACTAAAGTTTATAGCCATGAACCGCATCAATAAACACCTTGGCATTGTCAGGGTTGACCCACTGCGTGATACCGTGACCTAAGTTTGCCACGTAGCCTGTTTTTTCGCCATCTGCATAGGCTCTATCGAGCATCGCCGTTACTTCTGCGCGGATGGTGGCAGGCGAGCCGTACAAGGTTGCTGGATCTAAATTGCCTTGTAGTGCTTTGCTGCTCTGTAGTTTTTTGTGCTGCTTGGTCAATTGACGCTGGCTCTCATTGAGCACTTGGCGCGCGCGATCTAGCGGCATGGTCCAGTCTAGCCCGAGTGCGTCCGCCTGACTGTCTGCTTGCACATCGAGCCACAGGCCACCGCCTTTGGTAAATAGCACCACTGGGATCTGCGGGTGACGAATCTTTAGCTCAGCGACGATACGCTTATTATAGGCATGAGAGAAGTCAACGAACTGACGATGACCAAGCGTGCCGCCCCAGCTATCAAATATCTGTAAAATCTGAGCACCAGCGACCACTTGAGCATCCAAATAATCCACCACTGCGCTAGCCAACTTATCCAATAACTGATGCAAAAACTCAGGATTGCTATACAAAAAACCTTTGGTATAACGATAGTCCTTTGAGCTACCGCCTTCGATCATATAAGTGGCTAGTGTCCAAGGGCTACCAGAAAACCCAAATAAGGGTACTTGGCCATTTAGCGCCTGACGAATACTGGTCACCGCACGCATGACATAATCAAGCGAGTCATTCATATCCAGCACTGGCAGTCTATCAAGGTCTGCCTGCTGACGAATCGGGTACTTGAACTTTGGGCCTTCGCCTGTCTCAAAGTACAAACCCAAACCCATCGCATCAGGAATGGTCAAAATATCGCTAAATAAAATCGCCGCATCTAAATCATAACGACGCAGTGGCTGTAAGGTGACCTCGGTGGCACGCGCAGTGTCTTTACACAAGCTCATAAAATCGCCAGCCTCTGCCCGCGTGGCTTTATATTCTGGTAAATAACGGCCAGCTTGACGCATCATCCAAACAGGGGTGGTATCAACAGGCTCAAAGCGTAAGGCACGTAGCAATCTATCGTTTTTTAACGGCGCAAACGTTTGCTGAGCCGAATAATTATTGTCTGAAGCACTCATGTACAAATCTCCAAAACCACACAGTATTTATATCTCTTTGCATACTGTACTGGATAAATAAAGTGAATAAAAAATGATAAACGCTGATAACATATAGATGGCGGCATATAAATACTAAAAACCGTCTCATGAGTTGATAGGAGCGCCCAAAGCTTAAGCTTAAATGCCATTTATTATTAGGGCGTGTCCTCAATCAAATATCTATCGCTAGATATCTATCGATAAAAATAAGGACACGCCTTCGTCATTGAAAATAGCGATCAGACCGCTAAATAGGATCAGACGGTCAGTGCTAGATTGTCTCGGTGCACCATGACCACGCGCTCTTCATGATTGCCAAGTATCTTATCAAACTCCTCAGTTCGCTCACGAGCCACACGGCGCGCATCACGAGATGAAAAGTTGACTTGGCCGACCGCGATACGCTCGCCTGTGTCTTGGTGCACCACTTCTACCACATCGCCTTCATCAAAATCGCCGCGTACCTCTACCACCCCGACAGGCAATAAGCTCTTATTATGCTCGATCACCGCCTTGGCCGCTCCAGCATCGACGATTAGGGTGCCTGACATGCGTAGATGGGCGGCCAGCCACTGTTTGCGGGCGATGATTTTGTCTTCATCATTGGTGGTCAATAGCGTACCCACCGCCTCGCCTGAGACCACTCGCGTGATGACATCATCGATCGCCCCACTGACAATCACCGTCGGACAGCCGCCCATAGCAGCAAGGCGACCGGCGCGGATCTTAGTGAGCATACCGCCGCGCCCAAGCTTGCCGCCATCACCTGCGATATCAAACAAATAATCTGCCATCGCGCGCTCTTGGCGAATCATCTTGGCATTGGGGTTGTCACGCGGGTTGTCTGTAAAGACTCCTTCTTGGTCTGTGAGGATAATATACAAATCTGCATTGACCATCGCCGCTGCCATCGCGCCCAATGTGTCATTGTCACCAAACTTAATCTCATCAATAGTGATGGTATCATTTTCATTGATGACCGGCAGGACGCGCCAGTCCAACAATTGGGTCAAGGCGCCAGTAGTATTTAGGTAACGACTACGGTTGGACAAATCATCGTGTGTCAGCAAAAGCTGTGAGCTTTGGATACCGTGTTGAATCAAAGCCGACCACCAGGTCTCAATCAAACCCATCTGACCAATAGATGCACACGCTTGCAAGGCAGCAAGCTTCCGTGGGCGCTCCTCAAGGTTCATACGTACCACACCTTCGGCAACTGCACCAGAGGACACCAGCAGCACTTCCACGCCTTGCTTATGCAGCTTTGCAATTTGCTTGGCCCATTCGTAAATGGCAGTTCGATCCAGCCCTCGGCCGTTATTGGTTAATAACGATGAGCCAATCTTGACAATAACGCGCTGAATATCAAAGTTGCGAGTTTGCTTAATAAACCTTGCTTCTTCGGTCGTATTTGCTATGTCATCTGCCATATAAACTCCTGTGTCTTGTGTCAATTGATTACGGGGGTTGCTCTAAACATTTAAGTATATCAGCTTAAGCATCATAGCTTAAGGCACATAAATTACCTCAACGCCATCTTCGTCGTCATCTAAGCGATCATCGCTGTTATCTATGCCTTCACGCGCAGCTCGGCGAGCGGCTCTATATGCTTCGCGCTGGGCTTCGGTATTTAGGCGAACTTCTTCTTCTAAACGCGCGAAACGCTCCTTTTGTGCTTCAGCAAAGATAGGGTCTTCTATCTCACGCTCGCGCTCACGCTCAATATCGTTCATCAGGTGGTATTTGACCGCGTCCACCCCCTCCCCGGTCAAAGTAGAGGTGCGAAAGACCATACCTGTCCAGCCAAGCTCAGCCACGATATGTGTACACAGCTCGTTTAAGTCTTCCTCAGCGACCTGATCGATTTTGTTGAGTACCAAAATCTGCGGGAGGTTGGCCAATTCAGGTGAAAAACGCTCAAGCTCATTTAAGATCACGCGGGCGTTTTCTACCGGATCACTGCCATCGACGGGCTTGACATCGACTAAGTGTAACAGACGACGCGTACGAGCCACGTGCTTTAAAAAGCGAATACCCAGCCCAGCCCCTTCGGATGCGCCTTCGATCAAGCCTGGGATATCTGCCATGACAAACGAGCGATGGCGACCGATATCAACGACGCCTAAGTTTGGCACCAACGTGGTAAAGGGATAATCCGCCACCTTTGGTTTGGCAGCCGAGACCTGACGGATAAAGGTGGATTTACCCGCATTGGGCAAACCGACCAATCCCACATCAGCGACGACTTTTAACTCAAACTTAAGTACTTTTAATTCGCCCTCAAAACCTGAAGTCGCCTTGCGCGGTGCTTGGTTGGTCGAGCTTTTGAAATGGGTATTGCCCAGACCACCATCGCCGCCCTTAGCAACCAATAGCGTCTGACCAATTTCGACCAAATCTCCTAATACTTCGTCCGTCTCGGTATCGACCACCGTCGTACCGACCGGCACAGGCAGATAAATATCCTCTGAGCCTTTGCCTGAACAGTTTTTACTTTGTCCATTTTCACCGCGTTTTGCATCATAGCGGCGCGTATAGCGATAGTCCACTAGGGTGTTGGTGTTGTCATCAGCAATGACATAGACATCACCGCCGCTACCACCATCACCGCCATCAGGGCCACCACGTGGGACATATTTTTCTCGGCGAAAACTGGCGATTCCGTTACCACCGTCACCTGCTTTTACCGTTACGACGGCTTCATCAATAAATCGCATCTTACGTTCCTTAATTTACAATCCAGTCTATAACTGGCTACAACCAGCGGCTGTATTTTAGGTTTTTGCTAGGGGGTGTTGTCATGACGACTGCCAAAGTCCCATTGTTGGTGCTTAGCACTGAGTAGTTAGCGCTTAGCACTTAGCATTTGGTACTTAGCCTTCATGATGACAATAACACCCGATAACCAATCGGACTATCGGGTGCTTTATATTATATTTGAGTTTGCAGCGCTTAGCTTACGTTTTATGCAGGAATTTGCGTATAGCTAATGCCAGCCATCTGGGTAGCCAAACGCAAGACCTGAGTACTATAGCCTACTTCGTTGTCATACCAGATATATACGATGGCATGATTATCAGTCAAAATAGTTGCTTGCGCATCGACGATACCGACATGAGTGGTCCCAACAAAGTCGGTCGACACCGCTTCAGTCGAGTCTGTATAAGCGATTTGCGACTGCCAAGTGTGACTGTTGGCGATTTTGCGCATAAACGCATTTAACGCATCAGCACTCTCTGGCGCGGTTTTTAGATTTAAGTTCAAAATCGCAAGACTCACGTTGGGGGTCGGAACGCGGATGGCGTTGCCAGTTAGCTTACCACTGAGCTCCGGTAACGCTTTACCGACTGCTTTTGCAGCGCCTGTGCTGGTGATGACCATGTTCAATACGGCACTACGGCCGCGGCGGTCTGATTTGTGATAGTTATCAATTAGGTTTTGATCATTGGTAAATGAGTGAATGGTCTCGACGTGACCGTTTTCGATACCGTACTCATCGTTTAGTACTTTTAGCGTTGGGGTAATAGCGTTGGTGGTACAGCTGGCTGCACTAACGATAGTATCATCGCCGACTGTGTCATTGTTGACACCATACACGACGTTTTTGATATCACCGCCTGCTGGTGCGGTTAGGAGTACTTTTTTGACACCAGTAGATTGTAAGTGCTTACCAAGGCCATCTTCGTCTTTCCAGATACCTGTGTTGTCGATCACCAATGCATCAGCGATGCCATAAGCAGTATAATCGATGGTGCTTGGGTCATTGGCATAAATCACTTGTACAAAGCGACCATTGATGATCAGGCCGTTGTTGTCTTCATCAACCGTCACGCCGCCAGCAAAACTACCATGGATAGAGTCGCGCTCTAACAACGACGCACGCTTGGCCAAATCGCCTGCTTTTGCAGGACGTACGACGATGGCTTTTAGCTGCAAGCCTTTGGCACTAGATGCTTGCGATAACAATAGGCGAGTCAAAATACGACCGATACGGCCAAAACCGTATAGTACCACGTCAGTGGCGCTGTTCATCGCCCCTTGCTCGTGATTGACGGCTTGCAGGGCAGCCTGTACGTCAGTGTCAGAGGCGATTAGCTGGCCGACATCGATACGAGCGGCTTGAATGCCTTTATTTTCTGCCAAAGTTTTTACCATGGCCAAGGTGTCAGCGACCTGGATGGTCTTTGCGCCTTGCTCACGCAATGCTACTTTTTGATGCAGTGCCAATATTTGACCCACTGAGCTGGTATCTAGCGTTTCGCCGAACAAAGTCACTTGTACGTCTTGCTCATTATAAAGCTTATTTAGCAGCCCCATTAGCTCAATGGCTTGTTGCTCTTGGGTGTTGTAGTTGCTCAAGTGGTCTTGATGTAATTGGCGTAAGGTATCAGCGTTGCTCACGAGAAACATCCTTATGGTCAGTAATATATGATCAGTAAAGTGTGAAGAAAAATAAATAGATGGGCAGTATAGGCTCTAAGCGTTGACACTTATGGAGTCATCAAGACTCTCAATTTTGGTTATTTGCGTTAGAGTATGTAGAGCGCCTAGATTTTAGCCTAAAACGCCCTATTTTGCCAGTCATTAACCACGCGAACAGGATTATGGGACCAAGTTGACCGTTTGTTTGGACTGCGGTGTCAGCTCAAATTCTTTTAAATCGTAGCCTTGTTGCTGGGCAATTTGACGATATTTGGCGTACGTTTCTTGAGCGATATCTGGTGAGCGTGCCAGCAACCAAAGATAGTCTTTGTCAGGCGTCCCTACCAAGGCAGTTTTATAATCGCCATCACGTGCCAGCACCCAATAGTCGGCACGGCCCACTGGCAGCCAGCGTATCCACGATGGCAAAAACGTAACCTTGAGTTTACTACCAGTGGCATCGGCAGGTTTGGCCAAACCGTCAGCAACGATCTCTGCGCCGTCACTATCCAAGCACTTGTTGGTGACGATAACGCCCGAGCCGTCCGTCTTTTGCGTATAGTTGGCTGTCACATCGCCTGCACAGTTACGCTGAAAATACATCGGCAAGCGACCTATCTCATACCACGTCCCCGCGTATTTGTTTAGATCCACACTGTCGACTGTGGTCGGCGTGGTCGCAGATTTATGGATGATATCACTTGGCTGCACAGCTAGTGTCTCTGTCATTTCAGCGCTGCTGGTCTTTGCCACTGTGCTTGATTTTGCCGCTGCGGTTGTCTCAGGCGATGCAGCATAAGCAGAAAATGCCGCCAGAGGTATGATAATCGCTAATGCTATGCCTGTGTGCTTGATCAATCCATTCATAAATACGCGCTCCGGTATTTCGCTGTATGAGTCTGTATAAGACTTAGAGCCGTAGGATGTCTGTCCATCAGCTGCTGATGAGCTAGGCTTTGATGACGCGCCTACTTTCTTAGACTTGTCGTAGGTATTAAGAGCGTCTTGCTGCACAGTATTGCCCGCAGGCGTTTGTCCATGACCCGTCAGGCACTTTGACGTTGTGTGCTTATCTTTTGGCAGCGAGGTTGCTTGGATGTCATCTATCATGGCAGAGTCTTCTATTTTGGCAGGTTTTTTGCTCACCTTTTTATAACCAAAATAACTGTCTTGTAAAGACACCTGAGTGGGCGCTGGCTGCGAATACCTGCTGCTCGCTATCTCATCTACCAGATCATCACGATAGCTGGCATCATTGCTGGCAGCATGACTGATATTGTCTGTTTGCTGTGCGCTGCTTTTGGTCAATTCACCGTGTAAATAGCAGTCGCTAAATGAACTGCTCTGCTGAGATTGAGAACCAGCTTCCTGTGAATCAGACCAAGCTGATTTAGGTAACTTATTGGTTTTCATAGATATACCGTATTTATTATGTCTGTTAAATATGCTTGATACACTGTCAATTTTATACATTGTAGATAACACCTAATGAGTGTAGTCGTGGTCTTACGTTTTAACCTAAGCCTATAGTGGCGCTATCGTCGATTCTAAATAAAGCAGATACACTATATGTCAACGTGGGACTGGTATAAACACATAAGAATATCAGTAAGTATCAGCGCGCTTTTTTACTAAACGCTATTTACTAAATGCTGTGTCTGCCATACTGTTTTTATAATAAGGTATCATTTGGATAAGCGATAAATGATAAATAGTGAGCTGCTTAGGGGCGTTTTAATCGGTATTTAATTGACTTTGTTAGACGGTATATATTAAGACCAGCTACCCCACAAAAACAGTGTCGCAATGTAGGGAAACGCAACGGTTTGTAAGTAGATATGTGTTTATGATGCAATATAAATACATGTTTACCAAACAGATAAATACGCTAAAAAATCAGTGGCTTAGCCGACTTAATATTTGTTGTGTTTTTGCAGTTTTGGGCCTATAAAAACTGACGAATACCCGCCACACTGACGCCGCCGTATTGCTTGGCTTTATCGATCATTGACGGCGATAATCCACCCAAACCAATGACGGGCATGTCAGCCAGTTTGGTCAGTGCAGACCATGCCTGCCAGCCAAGTGGCGCAGTATCAGGGTGGGTTTGGGTAGACAGGACGGGCGATACAAAAATACCGATGACGGGCGGCAGTTGCTGCTGAATGCGCATGCGTGCCAGCTGATTGGCGGCGGCGATGCTCTCGGCATCATGACAGCTGACGATAAGTGGCTGCCCTGCGGGTATTAAGTCGGCAGCGGCCGTCTGACCATATTGGCTATGTTGCCAGCGCAGCAGCTCCGTGTGAGTCAGATGGTATGCGCTGATGGGCTGGTGTGCCATTAGCGCCTGAGAGGTGGGCGCCTCCCTGATCTCAGCGCTACTAAGGCTACCATCAGTTAACGGCAAAATAACCTGAATATCTGGTCGCCTCTGCATGAGCTGGGCAATTGTGCGGTCAGCGCGCGACACACTTGCGTCTTTGAGCCGTACATACACCCACGCACTGGGCAAAAGGTGCTGCTGGTGGTAGGCCAGCCATGCTGCCGCTGGATCGGTGTGGCCGCCAAAATGCGCTAAGGGATAAGTGATGGCGATGGCAGGTGGCAGCTGCAGCCACTGTAAAATCGTACGATTGGCCGCTGGCAATGGGTACTCACCTGCCAGTAACGCTCGCTTATCCACCCACTTGAGCGCCTGCCCCTCTAGACCATACTCAGCCAGTTTATGCTGCTCGTATTGCTCTGCTGTCAGCTCAATTTGATATACCTGCAAGCTGACCTGCTTATCACCATAGTCGTGATGGATACGGCCAAGCTTGACCATCAGGTTGTCAGCGACATTGATGCCTATCTCTTCGGCGACTTCCCGTATTAACGCCTGCTCGGCACCCTCCTGTGCTTCGATCTTGCCACCGACAAACTCATAAAGATTGCCCTGATGCTGCGCGGCATGACGAAATCCAAGGAGATAGCAGTTTTTATAATAAATGACCGCCACGGCGACATTGACAACGTTGGCGCTAGCATTGGCTTTGGTGCTGGCAGGCATGTGGGCAGTGTTGGTAATGAGCGAAGGATGGTTTGTGTGGGTCATGAGGGTCCTTGAGGGCATTAATAGCTACTTAAAAATAGTAATAATATAGTCGATGCACTCTAAAAAGAACATAGCGCTACTGGGATGAATTTTGCGCAGCCTCTGGGAACGCAGCACGCAAGTAAAATTTATACCAGTAGCGCGTTTAAGTTTATATAACAGTTTTATTTTCAATTGACTATAGTAGTGATGGATGATATTGATGACGAAATATTAACTGCGCTCTTACTGTCTTTAGCGGTGCGCTGATTTTAGCAAACGGCTGGTTTTCGATATTCGGCGAGCACAAAAAAGTGATTGATAGCAAGGGATTTATATAAGTTTACATAATAACTGCATTTTATTTTATCAATTGGCTTGCAAAATTATTAAATCTAAATGATAATTATTATCGTTAAAGGTAGTAGTTCTATTGCCACTTACTGTTTCATCACTTTATCAAAAGGAATTTATTATGAGCATGGTCATCTCTCGTTACTTAAACTGTCGCGAAAATCGTCTGCCTACTTTGCAGTCGCAGCACCTATTTGCCTTAACCAAAGAAGTCCGTATCGAACATGAGGGCGAAGAGTATCGCCTGCGCCTAACTCGTAATAACCGTTTGATTTTGACCAAATAAATTGATATCTGTCTGTTATCAGACATCCCCGATAATAAAAAACGCCTTCTATCAAAGGCGTTTTTTATTGCAGTGTGCCCCTATTTTAAAAATAGGGATAGCAGTGAGATACATTGCAGCCAAATAAGGAAGAGGTATACCAGTCGCGACTCTCAATCTATAACTGTTTTATGTTCAACTAACCATATCCCTTTTAGAACTGCCAACTATACACCACATCCACCGCGTTTTCTGCAGCTGAGGTAGCCTCGACGTAGATGCGCCGTGTCAGCTGATAACGAATAGACAAGCTGTTTTGGGCATTAAACACCCCCACGCCATAGCGAATATACAGATCCGGTGTCACATAACCTGTGACATTGACGTTGGTGTCTTCACTACTGCCTGAGGCATCTACGGTCAGACTTTGCAAACCAAACACCTGACCTATCTGGTTAGTCAAGCTGCGCGTGCCGCTAAGCCCAAAGCTCAAGCCAGCCGCCGCCAAGTTGTTGGTGACCTGCGACTTAAAGCCTTGCTCACTGATTTGGGTGGCGCTCTTATTATTGATTCGACCGGTGACCAGAGCATTCATCGCTTGCTGCTGGGTGAGTCCTGCATTATTAAAGACGATGATATTTGGGTTTTCTGTATTGCCCTTAACCCGTAAGCCCACTGTCTTACCACTGATGGTTTTGACCGCCTCGATACTAAGGTTGGGCTTCATCACATCACCATTAAAGCGTATTTGCCCATAGTTTAGCTCCAGACTTTGACCAAAAGCGTTGATATTGGTGCGACGTGACACCTGCACTACCCCTTTTGCGCGCATGATACCAGTGCCATTTTGATTGATGTTAATCGCCCCAGCCAAAGGAATGACCGCACCAAAGCCACGGAAGTTGATATCGTCACCCAAGTCGACACCGATATCGGCATTGATCGACCAAGGCTTGGAGACTGCTAATACCTCATCGATATTGCCAATCAAGCGGCGGTCAAGAACGACGGCATCTTCTGTCTGAGTGATGATATCTTCGCTAGCCTCTGGCGGACGGATGGTCGCTGACGGCACGCTCACCGCCCCTTTGATATCGACATAACGATCGCCTGGACGCACGATGATATCGATGTCAGGGTTGATCTCAGCGACGAGCAAAGGCGGCTGGGTGATGACCAAGCGCTCACCGACGACACTGAGCTTGGCTTGCAGTTTTTGCTGCCAATTCACCGTACCTGTCAAAGTACCTGTGCCCGAACCACTATTAAAGGTACCATCGATGGTCGCCTGTGTACCGCGGATTTTGGCCTCGGTATTGACATTGGTCAGATTGACGGGCAAATCAAGCATGGCAATACGGCCATCTGCCAGTTTGACATCACCATAAAACTGCGGTTTATCCAATGTACCGCCTAGACCACCTGCCATCGTGACATTGCCCTCCAATACTCGCATGCCTGGGAAAAACGGCTTAAATATCGCTAAATTCAGCTCATTGAGTACCAGCGCGCCAGAGATTGGTTTGGGTGTCTTATAGGGGTCTACAATCACCTCAGCATAGCCACGGGCGCCGCGCCCTGTATTGATATCTGTGCGTAGCTTGATACCTTCAGGCACCGACAACGCAATCAGGGACACGCGTTTGTACGGTAATGTCACCGGCGCACTATCACCATCTTGAATCAAGCCGATTTTGCCATTGTCCGAGTATAGCGTAGTATTGATGGTCGGTGGACGACCACGCTGCCAGCCGACGATGGCCTTACCATTTATCTTGCCATGCCATTCAATATCTTTGGGCAAAAATACTGAAAACAGCGTGGTATCAAGGTTTTGTAAGGCAATATTGACTTCGCCTTTGTCTGGTGAGGCAATTAAGTTGTCGCGTAGGCACAGCTTGCCACTTTGGTCAGACGCTTGCCAGCAGTGTGCGGCCAGCTGTACTTTAAAGTCGTTGCGACTGCCGTTTTGCTCATGAGGCAAATTGACAATCAGTTGAGCAGGCTGCAGCTGGTTTAGGGTAGCGTATTTAGACTTTATACGCCCTTTACCGATGACCCCTGACCAGACAAGCTTGTCACGATTAAAGCCGCCTTTGAGTCTGGCACCAATATCGAGCTGCTCATTAGCCACATCCAGATCGACCACATGGGCCTGCTCGGTACCATTAAAGGATGCTTTGACACTTTTAAAGCTTTGCTCTGCTGCATCCAGACCTTCTGCCGTCACGATAAGCTGGCTTGGACTGTTTGCTAAATTGACAAGCTTGCCGCGCACGCGGCCTTGACGCAGGATAAATCCTGGCAGCGCGATGCGCTCACCGACCAAATCGATATAAATGGTGGGCAGTGCCTGTCCTGCTGGCTGCGATAAGGTTGCGCCGCCTGTGACTTTACCCGCAAGTTTGTCTGATAGCTGATCAAGGCTTGTAATATTGATTTTGGTTTGTAGCTGCTGGGCGTTGCCATCAGCAGTGACGTAGTTGTCGCCCCAGCGTAGCACCAAATTATCGGCTTTTAAGCTATCGATTAGCGCATTGACTTGTTTATATTGCGCTTGCGCATCCTGCGTTTGTAAGCGCTTAAAGTAGCTTGCTAGATCTTTTGGCAACCGCATTTTCGCCGTCAAGCTGCCTTTGGCACTAAGCGGCTGGCCTTTTAGTCGACCACTTAGATCTACCTGTCTGATATTGACGGTTTGCTGATTGTCACCCCAGCGGCCATCCGTATCGATCGTACCAGTGATGAGGCTTGGCGTATCTTTTAGGAAGTATCCGATATTAAAACGATCCATGACCGCCTTGATATCCCACGCGATGCCTTGACGTACATCAACCGTACCTGTCGCATCGATACTACCCGCAGCGCCTATATGACGCAGACGCTTGATACGAATCAACTGAGCATCGCCGCTGGCATCTATCGTCAGCTGACCCGCTGGCAGCTGCTCAGCGTCTAACACGCCATCGAAGTTTATGGCAAAACGCTGCAGCTTTCCTGAGGCGTTGGGGTTGTTTTTGGCAGCCGTTTGCCACGCACCGCTGGTGGTCAAGTCACCTGTGATAATCGCTGCATTATTGGGTAAAAAATACCCCACATTAAACTTGTCAAAACGACCATCTACTGTCCAGCCGATATGGTTGCGCAGGTCGATGACACCCTTGGCATTGACCGCCCCTGCTTCACCGTTATAGGTTACGTTTCGAATACTGATGAGTTTTGGCGTGCCCGCTGCGTCAATTGAGAGGCGACCTTTTGGTACATCAGCGGTATCAACTTGACCAGCAAAACGAGCGTCAAACACCGACAGCTCACCTCCAACGATATCGACACTGGCATCACCTGTGCCTGTCAGCCCAATACGACGGCCGTCTTGTGTGGTATCGAGCGCTGCTTGTAAGTCAGTATTGTTTAGGGTGACGATATGACGCTGGCCGCGCACGCCGCCCTTATTGATATTGAGCAAACGACCGCGCGCGCTGATACTGCCAGTCAGGCGCTCTAGCGGCAAGTCGCTACGATACGCTTTTGGTAGCAAGCCATTGGTACGTGCATCTATCTGCCATGTCAGCGGACGGTTTTTGCGCGCCAATTGGATCTGGCCGGTGCCAGACAAGTCGCCCACCACACCATTGTAGTTGAGGCGATTGATATCAATGACGTCGCCAGCTTTACGCACGCGTACATCATAATTGCCTTTAGGGGCAGCGTTTAGCTCATTGATGGTGGCATTGGCATCGACCGACAGACGCGAGCCGCGAATGATGACGTCTGCTTGCCCACGTAGGCTGTCGATATTGCCGATGCTTGGTACATCACGGCGGATGAGGTTTTGCCAATTGGCATCGATATACCAAGGCGCGGCTTGTGTGGATTTGGCCGATACTTTACCACGCGCGATATTGGCGTTGACATGCTCGCCATCACGCTGGCGCAAATCAGCATCTATCTGTAGATTACCATTACTGTCTTGCTGCTGATAATGGACTGACAGTCTGCCATTTAATTTTTGCGGTGCATATGCTTTAAAGTCGGCGTAGTCATCTGGAATGGCACGGCGAATATCAAAGTTACTGCCAGTGGCGCGCACTTTGGCATCAAAGCTGTCTTGCCAGTCCAAGATGCCTTGTAATACAAGATTACCCGCGGGTACTTGAGCATCTAAGCGATCGACGCGCAGCTGACTATTGGCAATGATACCGCGGCCTTGATAATGTCCTGATGGGATATCTTTGGCAGTCAGCTCGGTATTGATGCGCAGACGTATTTCGGAGATGACCCCTGTGGCTGTCGCCGTACCGCTTTGTAGGCGGATATTTTGGCTCTCAGCATACGGAATCAAAATATCATCCCATTGCAGCTTTGCCTGAAACGGCGAGCCGTCATCTAAGCCCTGAGCGACAAAACTACCGCTGACGTCGCTGTCGTTATAGCGGCTACGCACTTTACCAACGGTGCGTTTTAGCGTACCTGTGGCCGTGACATTGAGCGGATCGATATAGGCTTTTTCTAGCGCGCTGACCTCTACGATAGCGCTCAAATCTAGCGGGTAATCACCCTGCAACTCAATCTCACCTTGCAATGCGCTGACGTTGACGATATCAGCATACTGCAAGTCGCCGCGACCCACGGTGACCTGCGTACCAACCCACGTCAAATCACGGGCGGCGATATCATGCACCACGATAGGCTCTTTGGTCACTTGTTTATAAATGATGTTTTGTATTTTGGCCTGATCAAAACGCAGGTTCACTGGTAGTTGCAGGGTTTTATAATCAAATGGCTCGCCCGTTGGCGGTTGGTTGTTGATGATCTCGATGGTATGAATGTCTGCATCGCGCAGATGCACTTCTTTGGCAAACATCGCACGCCAGCCTATTTTGACATACGCCTTATCGACCAAAATCTCAAGGTCGTCAGTCGCGTTGATATCGATATCGCTGACCCAAATACCATCGCGCAGATTGCCACGGCCATATTTAAAATCAATGCCTGTCTCAGCGCTGACTTTTTCTAAAATAAACTTCGTGCCCGACTCGGTGCCTGCAGCATAAAAAAACGCCACCAACATAATCGCCAAGACGATGGTGATGAGCACCAGCAGTTTGAGCAAAAAAGACAGCGGATACCAACGCCTGACAGCACGAGCATCGCGCTGTGCTGGGTCTTCATCTGGTGCGTTATTGGGCGGGGTGTTTTTTGTCAGCATGACACTCAACTACGTTAAAGAATGATGACCAGCAATGGGCACGATAAATACGAAAAAATGACAGTAAAGCTATAAGGGCGAACCAATAAAGAAGTGCAGTCTAACTGGAATACTCTCCTCTGTCACACCCGCGGCGACATCCACCCGTACCACACCGACGGGAGAAGCCCAGCGGATACCGACACCGACGCCGACCTTGGTATCTGTCTCAAAGTCTTTGTCGTAGGCATTGCCCACGTCCGTAAAGAAAGCACCGCGAAACCCTGGTCTAAACTCATAGTTATACTCAGCGCTACCGACTGCCAGCACCTGCCCGCCTGTTAAGTAGCCCTTATCTAGCGGGGATAAACTCTCATAGTCGTAGCCGCGAATGCTTTGGTCGCCGCCTGCAAAAAAACGCAGCTTATAAGGCACATCATAAAAATCATCTGCCCAAATATAGCCTGTATTGAGACTGCCTAATACCTGATGTTTTTTATCGTCACCAAAACTATAAATACCACTGACACCAGCGCGAACGATGGCCAAATCGGTGTCACTCAGCGCTTTGTCAGTCCCAGCTTCGAGCGAGTAATACTGGCGGATACCGCGAGTCGGGTTGGTCGTACTGTCCACGTCGGTTTTGTTCATGCCATAGCCAAACAGTAATGCTCGCTGTTTGGGTTTAGAAGACGTAAAGCGAATGGGCAGGTCATCAAGCTCTGTCTCATCTACGCCCGTCTCTAGCTCATCTAAGCGATAACGCATAGAGTAGCTGCGGTTCCAGCCACTGTCGCGGCGGATGTTACGGGCAATGGCCGCTTTTAGCGTTTTGGTGGACAAATCAAAGTTACCTTCGCCTTGATCAATGACCTCTTCTTCATAGGTCAGACGCCCATCTAACTTATCATTGAGCGGATGTTTCCAAGGCCTACTGCCATAGACCGCGACATTTTTCGTGATTCTTGAAACCTCAGTCTCTGCCCCCGCTTGATAGCCTTGACGATTGAGCAAATTATAATCTATTTTGGCAGTGGCCCTGACACCTGTGTCTGTCCCATAACCCAGACCAACTTGCGCATCACGCGGCTTGTTGGAGGACACAAAAACATACAGCGGTACTTTTTTGCTTTCAGCTACGTCTTGCGGGGTTTTACGTCCTGCCAGCGTGGGCGGCACAAAGTTTTCGTCGGCCAGTAAGTTTTTTTCATCTGGAAATATCTTTTGTGCCACATTACTGATGGAGTCACTGATTTTACCCAAGATGCTATCTGCCTCTTGGTCTTTTTCATCGAGTACGCGATCGTTTGGCAAGCGGCTTAAGCGCTCAGCTTTTTGTTTGATGGCTTGTAGCTTATCCAGCGTGGCTTCGTCTGCCTCAAACTCGATGGCCACGATATCGGCAGGGTCGACCGTCGCGCCGCTATTACTGGCCGAGCTTTCGCTTGCGACACCGCCGTTTTCTGCACTCATACGCCCGTCATTACTGACTGTGCTGGCTGCCGTAGCGGCATTTTTGGTCGTACCATTATTGACATCATTGTCCAACACCTCATCGCCATTGGCAGTAGGCGCATTGTCAAAAGCCAACGTGCTCGCCTCACTACTTTCATCAGGTGGCAAAATGGACTCTACGTTGACGGTGTTAAAATAACGGGTCGCCGACAAATCGTTACTAAATTTGGTCACCGCTGGCCGATAAAACTTGTCGCCCGGCTCAAAGCCGATGAGCTGCTGTAACAATGACATCTCAACAGGCAGCTTGTCAGGGTCTCGTGTCAGGGTGTTGGTCGCTTCATCATAAGTAAAAAACACCACGTCATCAAACTCGTAACGATCGCCTGTGTTATAAACCAAAGCGACGTCGGCGGTGTTGTCTGGCAAGATGATATCAACCGATTTGTTTAGCCAATACTCATCAAAATAACCATAAGTGTTACTCAACGACTCCAAAGCTGCTTTGCTGTTTTTGTAGACGCGGTGGTTAAAGATATCGCCCTCTTGTGGTGGCAAGTCCGTTTCGAGCGCAGCAAACTCCGGCTGCTCACCGCCTTCACCGCGAATCTCGACGATGCGGCTATCCACACGCACCGGCTCTCCCAGATTTTCGATGATGACATCAATCCTATCGCTGTTAGGCTGACGCAAGCGCAAAGTCACATCATAATACCCCACCGCTCTTGCCGCATCTAATGCCGTCTGACGCAGGCGAGGCAAAGCTGCGGTAAAGTCAACGACCGACTGAACCGTCGTATCATCCAGCGCCGCTTTGATGTTTTTTATCGGTTGGGTATCGTCATCGGCTTTTTTGAGCTTGGGTTTGCCATCGCCGGTATCTGCTGCCTGCTGCAGATAGACAGTGGTGTCGACATGCGGCAACGCCCTCACTCCCCCATTAAACAGGCGATTATAAAGGCGCTTGATGATATTGCCATTGTTACGGGCTAGCGGTTTTTTTTCATCAGCTTGCTCGATACTTTGGCTGACCGCCTGCGTATCGGTTTGATAATCTGGCAAATAGTTATCAGGATTGATGTCTTGTGCTGCGTCACTTTCTCCATTAGCGGCGCTGGTATTGGCCACAATCTCGCTATCAGTCGCTTCATTAGTGCGGCCACTGCTGACCGAATCACTAACATCGATCGGACGCGACATCACTTCGTCTGTCTGCGCTTGTGTTGCCGCGCGCTCATCTTTCTCATTTTTACCCAGCGTCTCCAAGTTACTTGGGGCTGGCAAATTGGTGGCATCCAGCGCCATATCCAAACCCACAGGCGGAGTGGTATCGTCCAAACTGGCAATCGGAGCATCAAAGTCTCTGTCATAGCGACCAGCACCGTCAAGGGGGCTGACATTGCTATTGCCAGTCACCGTGCTATTACTCTCTAGCATGTCACTATTTTGACGATTAATAGCTGCCAGCTCACGCTCTATCTGCTCAGGCGTCATCATCTGATAACCCTGCTGCTGTACCTCAGCGGCCTGCTGCAACAGATTGTCGTTCGCGCCTGTATTAGACATATCACTAGCCAGCGCATCATTATTTAGGGCATTATGGTTAGGTGAATTGTCGTTAATTGAGTTGTTATTCAGCGCATCGTTATCGACACCATCTATCATGTTAGCCTGATCTTTTTGATGACGATCAGCGCCGTTTGTGTTATTCGTCTGGTTATTCGATCGGTTTGAGGGGTCGTTAATTGAAGAGTTACTATTTACAGCATTTGACGTTTCAGTATTTGATTTTTTAACGTTTGATTTTTTGAGACCTAGACTTTGCTCACTATACTCATCGAGCACAGATTGATCGACAATACCTTGCTCCACCGCTTTTTTTAGGCGTAGCGCGTCTAGTGCAGCATCTACTTGCGAGCCGTCCTCTAACGGCTCACGCGGCGCTGAGCTAGCGCTTGAACGACTGTTAGCAGACTGAGTGGCAGGATCTTTGACCATGACCGTAGGCGGCGCATCAGCCCATACCGTAGGCGCTACCCCAAAACCCACCAAGCTGGTCGTCAGCGCGGTAAATAATGCTGAGCGTGTAAAGTGCGCGCACACGGCGTGAGGTCGAGCGCTGTTATCAGAGCGGATAGCCGTACTGGCACTCACGCTATGAGTATAGGTATCCTGCGGCGTCAGCGACACGTTGTGCGTTAGAGTTGATGGCTGGTGCTTCATGATTGGTTCCTATCAGCTCACGCGGTACCGTATCAACAACGATGGCCATTGTTTAGCATTACCGGTGAATAAACTTATCGCAGTGGTCTGAATTATCACTATATTGGGCAATATAGCCATATAAATTTACAAATCATAACTTAGATAATTATGAAATCATAGCGTTGTACGCATGTATTTTTGGCAAAGCCTTGCTATTATACGGCTTAACAGCTACAAACCCTATGCTATATTTTTATAAGCTATTGATATTAATAACAATCAAAATCATCCGACTGTTTTATTTGACGGTTTTTTACTCAGCAACCGCGACCCATCGGTAGGAATTTTCATGGCAAATCAGTTTCAATTATTTAAGCATCGCCGTTTTAGCGCCATGTTTTTTACGCAGTTTTTGGGCGCCTTTAATGACAATATTTTTAAGCAAGCGCTGATATTGGTACTGACGTATACGGCGGCAAGCCAGCTGGGTATGGAAGTCAGTATCTTAAACAACTTGGCCGCCATGCTGTTTATTTTGCCCTATTTTTTATTTTCAGCATTGGCAGGCCAAATCGCTGATAAGTTTGAAAAATCCAAGCTGACGCAGTTTATTAAATTGCTTGAGCTGGTGATTATGGCGGTGGCAGCCGTGGGTTTTGTCTTTGAATGGTATGGTTTGCTGTTTGTGGCGCTGTTTTTGATGGGCACGCATTCGACGTTTTTTGGGCCGATCAAGTACGCTTATCTGCCACAAGCGATGAAAGAAAATGAGCTGGTCGGCGCTAATGGCTTGTTTCAGATGGGCACTTCACTGGCGATTTTACTGGGGATGATAGTCGCTGGGGTATTGACGCAACTCTCCGCATCGCTTTATTGGATCAGTGCGACGGTGCTGTTGGTGGCTATGCTCGGCTATTTGGCCGCGCGCTTTATCCCGCTGATGCCTGCAATGCAGCCGGCGCTGACAATCAACTGGAATATCTTTACCACCAGTTTGAGTACAGTACGCTATCTATACTCCTTGCCGTTTTTGTTTTTTGTCATTCTTGGCAACAGCTGGTTTTGGTTTTATGGCGCGACGTTTTTGACGCAGACGCCAGAGTTTAGCAAGGTCATCTTGCACGGCGATGAGTCGGTGGTGATTTTTTTATTAACGCTGTTTTCAGTTGGCGTATCGATCGGTTCACTGCTATGTAAGTCACTGACCAAAAACCAAGTCAGCTTGCGGCTACTGCCGTTTGGTATCGCAGGTTTGAGTATTTTTGCTGTCGATTTATATTGGTCCTTATCTAGTCTAAATATGGCTGTCGCTGATGGCACACTGCTGGGTATTGGTGAGTTGGTTGGGATGAGTGGCACGTGGCGCGTCTTTGCCGATTTATTCTTTTTAGGTTTTAGTGGCGGCTTATACATCGTGCCACTGTATGCGTCGATGCAGGCATATGCGCCAAAAAGCCATCGTGCTCGTATCGTGGGGGCCAACAATATCTTTAATGCGATATTTATGGTCACCTCAGCGATTTTTTCGATTGTTATATTAAACACCTTGGGTTTGACGCTACCGCAGTTGTTTTTGGTGACAGGCCTGCTAAATATCGTCTTTGGCGTGTTTTTGTATATCAAGCTGCATAAACATATCAAAGCGGCGGTCATCCAAACTCATGATGCGAGTGTTTTATAATACATTTCGCAGTCGATATGTAGGCACGTGCATAATAAATAGTGGTGCTGATATTTTGGATTGTTTGCTATAGTAATGTTTGTTGTTTTTGATTATAAGTCATGAGGAGTGAATTATGGCCCCGCGTCCTTTGTCCAAAGTCGACCAGTTGTTAGTTGGGGTCGATAAGGCGTTACGAGCTGTCGTCCCACATTCAAATCCTAGCACGCGCCCCTTACCGGTGAGTAGTGATGAGATTCCTGAGCTGAGCATCACCGAGGCACGTCATGTCGCAGGGCTGATGCGCATCAATCACACAGGCGAAGTATGCGCGCAAGGCCTGTATCACGGTCAAGCCTTTAGCGCAAAAGATGACGGCGTCAAACAAGCCATGCAGCAGTCTGCCGAAGAAGAAGTCGACCATCTGGTATGGTGTGAGACTCGGCTAGACGAGCTTGGTAGCCATGCCAGTATTTTTACGCCGCTGTGGTACGGCATGTCTTTTGGTCTGGGTGCGGTGGCAGGTGCTATCTCCAATGAGTTTAGCTTGGGGTTTGTCGCTGAGACAGAAGCGCAAGTCAGCGAGCATTTACAAGATCATATCACCCAGCTACCAGAGCAAGACCAGCGCTCAAAAGAGATATTGGCACAAATGGATATCGAAGAGCTGCATCACCGTGAGCTGGCTCTCGAAAATGGGGGTGCGGCGCTGTCACCCGCTGTACGCCAGACGATGCGCTGGATGGCCAACCGTATGAAGGCCACCGCTTACCACTTATAAAGGCTATTGTATTAACAATCCTACTACTGATGGCGCTCAGTTTAATTTGCTAGGGTATAAAAAATTTGTACGCTTTTGCCCTGAGATGCCTCAGGTATCTGGTATCTGGTATCTTCAGATGAGTAAATACTGCCCATCAGCTACATTATAAAATCATACAACAACCGACCTATGAATACTAATAAACACTAACTTACTAATATTGACTTACTAATAAGGTATCTATTTTTATGAAAACCACTACATTATCGACCAGCGTATCTCCCAAGGCGCCAGCGCTGGCAACTCTGACAGCCGTTGCTGCCGCTTGCGCCATGATGCTCTCTGCGCCTGCTCATGCAGCCGAAGCACAAGCTGCGAGCAGCGCGACTGATGCCACTAACGCCGCCTCTGTACCGAGCGCCATCGACTCAAGCAAACGTGTCATTCGTCTGGCTCAGCCAAAGGCGGATAACGCGGCTAGCACAAACAATGCACCAGCCCCTCAAGCTGCCGCACCGCAGCCACCCACCGTACAAAACCGCCCGCCGATGAGTACGTTGCAGCCACAAGACGTCAGGCCACCAGCGACGCCTGAATTCACTGGTACCACACGTGTCTACGATCCAGGTCCGATGAATGCCACTGGCATCGACCTTCGTAGTGGTCAGCTGACCAACATCCCCACGCCGCAAGCACAACTGTCTGATGTCAGCTTTGTACCAACGGTACTGATTCCGCAGCAGACGGGCGATAATAATGACAAGCTTGATGTCAGCCTACTCGATGACTTTATCAAAGATGTCTCACCCAACGCTCGTCATTACCCACCCAACTTCCCTAACCGCTCACAGCGTCACTACACCCGCGAAAAAATCAAGGTGTTGGCAGAGTGGATTGAGCCTTATGCCAAAGCGCCAAACGCGTCTTATGATGTACTGATTCGGGCAGCGAAGCTCAATGGCATGGGCCGCAACCTAGACTTGGGCTCGGACTATACCATCCGCGGTGGGCAGTATGTGGATCGCGCCATCAAAATTCAGCCAGACAGCGGCGAAGCCAACTTCTTGTATGGCATGATGCTCTCAGAAGGTGGCGGGTTTAAAGAAGGTCAAAAATACTTAGACCGTGCCGTCTCGTTGGGCTACACCGAAGCAGAGCAAAGCTTGGCACAATCAGACCTTCTTAGCGATCGCCGTGACAAAGCCTTGGAGCGTCTGCGTCGCCTCGAAAGTCAGAACCCCGACAACGACATTATTCCTCAGCAAATCAAACTTATCGAAGAAGGTAAGTTTTATATCTGGGATATTCCTGCCCCTGACATCAATGTCAAACCAAGCGTCTAATCTGCTGTACATCAGCCTGTTTGACCGATAGCCCCTATAGCGCCTTCATTTTCTCACTAAAAATGAAGGCGTTTTTTTGCTGGATAATAAATAGTCTAATCACAAAAGTTACGCTACACTTATCTGCACGCCTGCCGGCACTCCTTCGCCTTTTTGATACTCGTTTTTGGGATTGACTTATGACGCCGTTTAGACTTATTAAACCGATGATGCACACCAACCAAAAAATGCGGTCGACGACCCTAGCAGTCTTACTTGCCGCAGTAGCGCTACTGCCTGCCTGCAGCACGGTTTCTGTCAACAAACAAACCTCCGCAAAGACCATCACCGACCAGCGCGGCAATATCGTCACTGACAAAAAACTGAGTAGTGACACCGCCTCAGCGCTGCTATCTGCAGGGCTAAACGAGCAAGCCTGTATGCAGCGGTTTGATCTGTGCTTGACGCAGCTGACCGATAGCATACTAAACAAACACTACCGCCCTGCTTTAGCGATTTTTGCCGAGCTGCACTATGCCAAAGCCCGTCAGCTGGCACGCTCGCAAGCTTGCCGCGACGCCTTGTCTCGTCCGCCGCTTGATCCCTACTATGCCAATGCGCCGCTAAGTGCAGAAGACGCCAAAGCCCAGCAACAAAACACCAGTCGCTGTCTCAATGACTATCAAGAGCGGCTATTTGATGCAGTAAAATCGAGCTACACCTATTTATTTTATGACGCGCTCGTACACGATTTTGAGGGAGCGGATAAGGCCAGCGGACAGTCACAGCAACAAAACCGTATTCCCAATGATACGGATATCCAGACCCAAGACATATATAACGCGGCCAGCAACGATATCATCACTCAGCTGTACAAGTCCGCTGATGGCACGGACAAAATGATGGGCGAGGCACAGATAGAATACCTCCCCATCACCTCAAGCAAGCATGATAGCAGCGAGCAAGCAGCCATCGCCAATTTATCACCGCTCACAGGCAAACCCACTGACCAAATCAAAGTGATGAAAATAGCCGTCGATGACTATCAGCTTGGCGTCTATCTACCAAACGAAAACAGCTACTTACAAAATGCGCACAAGCAAGCCTCAGCACTTGCTGACCTAGTCTCTACTTACGAGCTGCGCCTCTCTGGCCTAAACTCTATCAGCAAACGTCCGGGGCTGGGCATCAGCCTAGTGGCATCGTTAGATGATCGCTATACCACAACGATTCGGCAACTATTGGCGTCGTCGTTGGCGGGGCGCTTGTCCTCTGAGCAAAACAGCGACAGCGTCAATGAGAATGAGAGCGACCCAAGCTCGCGTATCTATCCTACAGGCCATTTGTTATTGACCGGTCTTATCAAGCCCAGCGGCAATAGCGTTTTAGACACGCTGAGCAGCCGCACGCTCGATATCCATCTTTATAACCCGTATCAAACAGAGCATGTCAATATCTTGGGTGATAACTACCCCATCGCAGCCAATTTTTCGGCAGGCTATGGTCTTTGGTTGGCAGAAAACCAGCTGGATGGTGTCGGTTATCTTAATCTCATCACTCGCCAGCCTGACGCCCGACTGCCCAAGCTGTTTATGCTCGAGCCCTATGACCCTGATAAGCGCGTGCTGATTATGCTGCACGGCCTTGCCTCTAGTCCTGCAACGTGGGTCAGTTTGACTAACGATATTTTGAATGATGATAAATTACGTGAGAATTATCAGGTTTGGCAGATATTTTATCCCACTAACTTGCCTATATTAGAAAACCGTTATCAAATTCAGCAACTCATTGAAGCAACTTATCAGCAAACAGATCCTGATGGTCAAAATATTGCTAGCCAAAACAGCGTCATTATCAGTCATAGTATGGGCGCTGTCATCGCCCGTATGATGCTATCAGACGACAATCTGGTCGACGATTTAGACAGCTTAGACGATCAAAACCTGCTCTCTAATAGCGAAAAGCGGCAAATTCGTGATGCTCTTAAAGCCTCATTTGGTGAGACCGAGCTCAAAGAGCGCTTTGAGCTCACAACCTTACCGCAAGTGGATACAGCGGTGTTTTTATCAGCGCCGTTTCGCGGCACCGATTATGCAGACCGCTGGTTTACCCGTGCGCTGCGCCGCATTGTGTATCTGCCCGTTGGGCTGGTCAAGACGGTCACAGACAATCTGGCGACCATTGCCACCCAAGGCGACTTGGCACAAAACCCACTTGGCGCTTTATACCTACAAAACGGTGCCAGCCAATTGAGTGACAAATCCTCATTTATTCAATTGACCCGAGACATCTCCATCAATGACCGTATTACTTATCACTCCATCATCGCCAATAACGATTCAGATATCACCAAAGGGCTGGCACAGATGCAGCCAGGCAATGCCAAAATCGACTTGTCACAAGCCATAAAAGACGAGAAAGACAGTACCGCCGACGCTGCTAATGATAAAGCATCGACACAGCCGCTGGTGGCCGCAGTCACCGTCGATAAAAACATCAGTCAAGCGTTGACTGAACGTCTATCAGACGGCATCGTACCTTATACCAGTGCGCACTTAGACGGTGCAGCTTCTGAGACCATTATAAATGGGGGTCATAGTATTCAGAGCAACCCCCAGACCATCTTGACGCTACGGCGGATCTTGCACAAGCAATTACAAGAATAACACTCAAGCCGTTGCCGCAGATAATGAGCAGCTGACTGTAAGGAAATGTAGAAGCGCTACAAACTGATAACATGTTGCAGATTTGTACCTCACTCGATGATAGACAGGCATAATAGCCGCCCTGATAGTAGTGCAGAAACTTTATCACAACTAATTGTTTTTACTATTATTTTAAAGAAGTTATTTGTTTTTTTAGCACAAATACTCGTGACTACTAGGTAGGCCATCAGGGTGCTGCATCGCTTGCGTGTGTACCGAGGGAGGCGCATAATATATTGAAAGCACATAACAGTCATGTATTAATTTATAAGGATGTAAATTACTTAATTCAGCTAAACAGTCGTTAGCTTAGCCACCATGTATCATTTAGGTCGCGCGCTAATCCATACTGAAACACAATCTGCCTACTGCCTATATATAAATAAAGACAGTATGCAGACTGTTATTTGAGCGTTTGAGGGAAGCCTGCGCTATTCAGCTAACAGATAAGGGTAACCGTTTATGTTCGCTACGTTTATGATTGACCAGCTCGATGCGCTGATGCTGGCGCGTATCCAATTCGCTTTTGTTATCTCATTTCATATTGTTTTCCCCGCCTTTTCTATTGGTCTGGCCAGTTGGCTGACGGTGCTTGAGTTCCGTTGGTTAAAGACCGGCGAGCCTATTTATGCTGAAGTCTATAAGCATTGGGTCAAAATATTTGCCGTGGTCTTTGGTATGGGGGTAGTCTCGGGCGTGGTGATGTCCTACCAGTTCGGTACCAACTGGGCGGTGTTTTCGGACAAGGCTGGTAACGTTTTAGGTCCCCTACTTGCCTATGAGGTATTGACCGCGTTTTTCTTAGAGGCGTCCTTTTTGGGGATTATGCTGTTTGGCTGGGGCCGCGTGAGTAAGCGGATGCACTTTGCTTCGACAGCCATTGTTGCCATCGGTACGCTAATTTCAGGATTTTGGATTTTGTCTGCCAACAGCTTTATGCAGACGCCGCAGGGCTTTATGCTGGGCGCGGATGGCATCTTATATCCTACCAACTGGTTTGAGATTATCTTTAACCCCTCCTTTCCTTACCGTTATGCCCATATGATGACGGCGGCGTTTTTGACCACCGCCTTTGTCGTTGGCGGTATCGGTGCTTACTACCTGCAATCTAAAAAGCACAAAGAGCACCGTCAGCATGGCCGTGTCATGTTAGGTATGGCGATGATTATGGCGATATTTGTCGCGCCAGCACAGGTGTTGATTGGTGATGAGCACGGTCTTAATACCTTAGAGCATCAGCCAGCCAAAGTCGCTGCTATGGAAGGTATCTGGGAAGATGAGCGCGGCGCGGCTCTACGCTTGTTTGCGTTGCCTGATCAAGAAAACCAAACCAATAAGTACGAGGTAGCCATCCCTTATGTTTCAGGCTTGATTCTCACCCATTCGTTTGATGGTGAGGTTAAAGGTCTCAAAAACTGGGCACCTGAAGATCAGCCCCCTGTGGCTATTGTATTTTGGGCGTTTCGTATTATGGTCGGTATTGGCACGCTCATGGTGTTGGTCGGCTTATTTAGTCTGTATAAATACTTTAAAAAACAACAGTATGACCCCCAAAGTGTCTGGTTTCACCGTGCTTGGATGATGATGACGCCGCTTGGTTTTATCGCACTGCTGGCTGGTTGGTTTGTCACCGAAACAGGACGTCAGCCATGGACGGTATATGGCGTGATACGTACAGCTGAGAGTATGTCACCCCTCGCCGCTCAGCAAGTCGCCACGACACTGATTGGTTTTATTGTGCTTTATGTGTTTGTCTTTGGCGCAGGGAGTTTTTATATCTTGCGACTGATCGCGCAGGGGCCAAAACCGTTTGAAGATCCCGCTGAGGACAACTTCTATGAGCACTCAGTCACAGAAAGTCAGGGACGGACACTAAGCGGTGATAGCAGTCCTGATCAAAGTACAAAAGAAAATATCGATACACCTGCTGATGATGTCGATGATGGAGGGTTACGCTAATGTTTAACTACGGTGATGTATTAGACTTACCTTTGATCTGGGGTGGCTTGATTGCCTTATCTGTCTTTATTTATGTGTTGCTTGATGGTTTTGATTTAGGCTGCGGGATTTTATTTCCTTTTGCAGGCTCAGACAAAAACCGTAGCCGCATGATGAACTCTATCGCGCCTTTTTGGGATGGCAACGAGACGTGGCTGGTACTGGGCGGTGGCGGTTTATTCGCAGCCTTCCCAGTCGCTTATGGCATTATCATGAGCGGCTTGTATCTGCCGGTCATCTTTATGCTGTTTGGCCTGATCATGCGCGGCGTGGCGTTTGAGTTTCGTTTTAAAGCCTCTTCACGTCGTCACGTATGGGACAGTTTTTTCTTTATCGGCTCCGTGGTGGCCACTTTTTGCCAAGGGCTGATGTTGGGCGCGTTGATACAAGGGATTGAGGCAAGCAATCGTCTCTATACAGGCGGGCCTTTTGATTGGTTCACACCTTTTTCTATCATTTGCGGTATTGCCATGATTATCGGCTATGCGCTACTTGGCTCTACGTGGCTCATTATCAAGACAGAACACACGCTACAAGCATGGGCACGCAAGGTTTCAGGCTGGATGCTATTGGCACTGATCATCGCAATGGTCGTCGTCACAGGCTTTATGTATTTTTCTGATATCAAGGCGCTTGAGGGCTGGTTTAGCTTCCCAGGCTTGCTACATTTGGCACCCATGCCGATTATCGTGCTGCTCTTGTTCTTTTTGATGCGTAAAGATTTAAAGACGGAGCGTGAATATCGCCCATTTCTCTTGACGGTGGCGTTATTTTTGATGGGTTATATCGGGGTCTGTTTTGCCGTTTTCCCTTATATCGTCCCGTATGAAATGACGATTTATGAAGCAGCAGCAGCGGACACCTCGCTATCCTTTATGCTGATTGGGGCCGCCATCATGCTGCCGATTATCTTAAGTTATACCGCTTTTGCCTACTATACTTTTAAGGGCAAGACAGATCATGAGCATATGTACTAGGCGTAGTATATGTGCTAAGTCAGAAACAAGTAGTATCAGAGAAATGACAGCTAAAAAGTGACAGGCCACCGCAAAAGGTGGCGGTCACTACGCCCGCTCGTATGGCGTATCTATAAAAAGGTAGGAGACGAATATGAAAAAGCTCAGTAAAAAGCAATCACAATGGGCATGGTTTATTGGTCTATATATCGCGGGTTTTTTGGTGATTTTTACCATTGCCCAATTGATTAAGCTGGCCATGGGTGTCTAGCTCATAGATACCTAGCGTTGGATAACCCACCCTTTATGGCTTATCGTGCCTTAACAAACCAAAAAGTAGCGCCACAAATGGTCGCTGCTTTTTTATTGTCCTACAGACAGTGAGCGCTAAGCGCCTTGATGACTGGCGGCCCCTTTATCATCGATAAACTCATTGACTTGCGTCAGACGCTCAGGTGTGCCAACGTCTATCCAGTTATCTGCTATCACCTCGGCGGTGATTTGAAACTTCATCATCGCCTGCTTGAGCAGCGGTGCCAGTGCCGCTGGCTGACCTGAGGCCAACCCATCGACCAGTCTTGGCGACATCACGCTGATACCAGCAAAGGTATATTTGTCCGCATTATCAATCGGCTGCTCGCTGGCAAGACCATTGTTAATGGCAAAATCCCCGCCACTATTATGCTCTGGATTATCAATCAGCAATAGATGCGCGCGCTGGTCCGCCCCCAGCTTATAATCAATCAATTGCGAAAAATCGTAAGTCGTCCACACATCCGAGTTGACTAAAATAAACGGCTCATCTCGTAGCTTGGCTGCCTGCAGCGCCTGAAATATCCCTCCTGCCGTCTCCAGTGGCTCATCGCTTTCGACCGACCAATGCAGGGTCACGCCATATTGTGCCCCGTCACCCAACCTCTCTATCAGGGTATCGGCAAGCCATGAGGCGTTGATGGTGATGTCGGTAATACCAGCCGCTTGTAGTGCCTTGATATGCCAGACGATCAGCGGCTGACCGCCCACCTCTACCAAAGGCTTGGGAGTCTCTAAGGTCAGCGGCCGCAGACGCGTACCCTTGCCAGCTGCCAAAATCATTGCTTGGGTAATCGTTGCTTGGTTGGTCTCAGACATGTGCGCTCCGTGTTTTTGTTTTTGTTATTGCTTTTTAAATACTGCTAAATACTGCCTAGGGTGTGCCTTCAATTCACTCGATAATTATCTAAATGGGCTAAAAATGGCCTAAATATATTGCTGCACAAACTGACGCTGATACGCTGGCAATATGTGCTCTCTTAGATAGTCATTAAAAGGTGCCACCGCTTGCTGCATCTGCAGGCTGCCATGCGCCTCCAACCATTCTAGCTCAACCATAAAATCGCGCATCACTTTCGGAATATCGGCCAAATAGCGGTCTTTGCCATCGCGCTGCGATAGGCGGACAAAGATTCCCAGCACCTTTAGATGGCGCTGGACACCCATGACATTCATATCGTTTTCAAACTGCGCGATATCGGCAGCTGTGCTCACACCTGCTTGCTTTTGTAATTGCCAAAAATCACGCGTCCATGCAGATATCTGCGGCTCAGACCACTCCACATAAGCATCTCGCAGCAGCGATACCAAATCATAAGTATAAGCGCCAATCACCGCATCTTGAAAATCAATCACCCCCAAGCGTGAGTGATCGGCTTGATCTTGCATCAAGTTGCGGCTGTGATAATCGCGATGGACGACGACTGCTGGCTGCTGCAAAATCTCTTGTATCAATACCGCTTTTAGCGCCCGCCACAGCTTTGGATCAACTGCCACGCCGATATATGGCATAAACCATTCACTAAACAAATCCATCTCTCGGTCTAGCAGTGCACTGTCATAATCAGGCAGCTGATGCTCAGATTTTGCTTGTTCAACAGAGAGTGTTTGTAATGCGACCAACGTCTGCATGGCCAGCTGATAATGGCGATCGACTTGCTCGGGTGTGGCTTTAACCAGCAAATGAGCAAACTCTACCGTACCAAAGTCTTGTAACACCAAAAAGCCTTTGGCCACATCCTGCGCGATCAGCGTTGGCACATTGATCACAGGTGCCATCAATTTGGCGACATTGATAAACTGACGCATAGCGTCTTGTTCATCAGCCGAATCCATGACAATATAACGTGCCGCTTGCGATTGAGGCTCTGTTGTCAGCTGCAGGCGATGATACTGACGCGCGCTGGCATCCCCTGGCAGACTCTGTAAATCAAAGGTCTGCTCTGTAAAGACTGCTTGTAGCCAGTCGTGCAATTGCTGCTGGCGGCTGTTGGGTAGCGGCTGGGTCATAGGGCTCTCTAAAATCGTATTATCGGTTATAAAAAAGTAAATGTCGGTGGTCAACAACTAAAGTAGTGATAAGTCTGGCAAAACCTTGCTAAAATAGTGACGCCTATCTTGATCATCATCGCTTTTATCGGTAGATAAGCGCGCGTGTGGCACGATGGCTATTGCTGAGCATAAATGCAGCAGCCTGTGCTCATCTTATAATTTTTGGTAAATAGTGTAGCTGATTTGGTTTTTTTTGACTATGATTAGTCGTCATTATATGTAAAACCGCCTGACTGTTGACACCATTTAGCATGATAAGCTCAATCTGTCGGCGCTGATATATGACAGTACCTAAAAGATACGGCCACTCAATTACGTATCGCAATCTAACCGGCTCTGCAATCATAGGTGTGCCCTTGCTATATTCTTCGCTCTACCAAAGCATTCGTTTGATCTTATTTGGCGCGTTAGGTTTATCGAGCCTTGCGGTCAATGCCGCACTCAGCGAGGCAGAACCACAGACACAAACGACCAAGCCCCTGTCTGCGGATAGCGCGCACCGTCCTGCTTATCTGGCAGCAAATCCGTCTGCCAGTCGCGCGGCAAAGGACACCCACCATGCTTTTGACCAAGATATCCGTTATCCTCAAAGCACCGTGCCACCCAGCGCAAAAAATACAACTGTAAACCATATCCATGCAAACAATGCTCGTACATTGAGTGATAGCGACAGTACGCCAAGCCCGTCACTTGGGACAACAGCGATCAATAATGATGGCAATAGCAATGACGACAGTATCGTCTCAGGCTCTGCCTTGCCGCCAGCATTTGTGCCAGCCCCTGCAATACCCGACACGCTTAATGCGCAGTATGGCGGCGACACATTTTTTGATGAGCCTACCGGCACCATCAATACCGACAATGCCTCCATGCAAACGCCTGAGCAAGTGGCCAGCACTCTAGGTGTCGATACCACAGCCACTATGGGTCACCATGCCAACCCTGAGGTTGATACCAGTAACAGTATCCATAACAACGCTGGCGCTGATACCCATAACGATAATAATGACACTGATATCACTAACAGCGACGAGAGTATTCAAGACAGCCTCAAACGGTTGGCTGAGTTTTATGAGCTTACACCTGAGACTGAGACAGCCGCACCAAACACCAATAGCAGCATGAGTCTGCCAGACGATGAGACAAACGCACTATCAGAGGCGCTCATGCCGAGTGCACAAACCATTCCAAAGGTTGGCCGCAATCTAGAGCTGCTGCCTAGAGCGATCGATAGTGCCCAGCGCTGTGAGGGTCAATGGGTCTATCCTAAACGCAACCCCAATTATCAGCGGGCAGTCAATGAAGCAGGCGGCATCAATGGACAAACCGCACCGAATGTCAGTGAGATACCAAACCAGCAAGCGCCGCTATTTTCAGAGTCAGACTACGGCTATTATGACAACGTCGACTATGCTGAGCTATCAGGCAATGTCATTATCAATCAAGGCAGCCAGCATATCGAAGCTGACAAAGTATTGCTGGATTTGGGCAGCGGTGTGGCGGCAGCGCAAGGCAAAGTCATGTTTACGGACAAGGCAACTGGCAGGCGAGCAGCGCAGCGCAAGGCAAACAAAACCCAAGTTAATTTGACAGACAAAGCGACGCAAGGCGGCCTCATCGGGGTGGCCGATAGTCTCAATTACAACACCGAAACAGGCCAATCCACCGCCAAAGACGTGGCGTTTGCCAGTGTCGAATTACAAGCTCACGGCTATGCCAAGCAGCTAAACAGACCCAATGAGACGCAGTATGAGCTCGATGAGGTGATGTTTAGCACCTGCCCACCGACCAATCGCAAATGGCAATTTGACGCCAAAAGTATCGATTTAGATACTGATATCGGTCGTGGCGAGGCATATAATACGACTTTTCGTATCGCTGATGTGCCCGTATTTTACTTGCCTTATTTTAACTTCCCAATCGACAGTCGGCGTAGCAGCGGGTTTTTGTTACCCAGCGCCAGTGTCAGTAGTAAAAACGGCTTAGAAGTTGATGTGCCTTATTATTTTAACTTAGCGCCCAACTATGATGCCACGCTCAACACGCACATCTATACCGATCGCAACCCTATGCTATCAGGTGAGTTTCGCTATTTGACCGAAAACTACGGCGAAGGTATCTTTAATGGCTCTTATTTGCCAAGCGATCGAGAGTATGGTGATGAAGATCGCAGTAGCTTTTTTTATGATCATGCATGGTCTTCTAAGAGCATTCCGCGGTTGAGTGGCGATGCCAAATACAGCTACGTGTCAGACTCAGATTATCTCGATGATTTTGATACCCTCGGCTTATCTGATAGTACAGTAAACTTACCAAGACGGGCGCGCCTAAACTACTATAACGACTATGTCAGCGGCGAGCTAAAAGTTGAGACTTTTCAGACGCTCGATGCGTTCAATGGTGATGGCGAGGCGTTGCAAGATAAGGACAAACCGTACTCACGCTTACCACAGCTAAGCGTAAATTATCGCCTGCCCACTGCTAATAATTTTGATATAACTGGTGTCCATGACTCCGCTTATTTCAAAAAATCCATCGATGATGGCTCAGAAAACGAAAAAAGCGGCACACGTCTTTATAATAAAATCAGCGCCGTCTACCCTATCGAAAGCTCATGGGGCTATGTCAAGCCCAAGCTCAGCCTCCAGCACCTGTATACGTCTTATGACGAAGACAGCTTGGCAGACAATCAGCTGAGTAAAGAAGATGGTAGCCAGTCAGTCTTTGTACCGCAGGCCAGTATCGACGCTGGACTGAACTTCTATCAAGCAGGCTCACCATTTGGCGCGTTTGATGAGACCATGGGCGGTTACCGTTTGCTCAGCCCACGCTTAAAGTACACCTACTCGCCATACAAAGATCAAAACGACATCCCAAACTTCAACACCCGTATTGCCTCTATCAACTATGAACAGTTATTTTCTGACAGTTGGTTTTTAGGTCACGATCGTCTGCAAGATTTGCACGCCATCACGCCGGGTATAAATTATCGTTACATCGATGCAACGGGTGTGACACGTTTTGATGGTAGCATTGCAGAGCAGTTTTATATCGACAATGGACGCGTAACCTTAGAGAATGAGCAGCCAGTCTTTACCTCTTCGTCTTCTGGGATGGTGTGGAATACCAGTACGCAGCCTTATAACAACTTTTGGGTCGATGTCAGCGGCGCTTTGACCAATGATTATGACCTAAACTATGTGACCACTGAGCTTCGTTATCAGCCGTCGGACAATAGTTTGTTTAACGTCGGGTTTGTCAAGCGTCAACGTGACGAAAACACCGATCAACTGCCATTGTCTGCCTTTACCGCCTCCGCCATTTTTCCTATCAACAACAATTGGCGAGTATTGGCACAGGGTCAATACGATTATAACCGTGATAAAATGCTCGACTCTTTAGTCGGTGTCGATTACGAAGACTGCTGTTTTGGTTTTGCAGTTTATGGTCGTCGTTACTATAATGACCTCAATGTAAAGGACGAACCAACCCAAGCGGTGATGGCTGAGATTAGACTAAATGGTTTGGGCAGTGGTAGCAGCCGTTTGACCCGCCTGCTCTCTGACAAAATCTTAGGTTTTGAGCCTGTACAAAACGCTTGGAAAGACTAAGACATGATAGGTACTATGTGACGCAGCAATGATACTGCGGGGCAATGGTACCGATATTTATAACCCTGTATTTTTAGGCTTTTAGGGACAACCCTGTCTATTATTTGATTATTAAGTGTATTGGGTAGAGTTAACCGACTACCATCCGATGCGATGACATTGATGAGGAGCATCATGAGATTTTTTTCTGTACGTCAGACCAGCCGCGCGGTACTGCTATCTACGGGTGCCAGCCTTGCGCTCACTTTGAGTGCTCAAGCGGCAACCGTCAAGCCTGCGAGCGTCCAAGCTGCTGATCCAACCAGCACCAGTCGTTTAACACCAGCAAACAGTACCGACGGCGTCATCGCTTTGGTCAATGAAAACGCTATCTTAAAAAGCGAGTTGGTTGAGGCCATTCAGCAAACTCAGGCGCGCGCCCAAGCCGCGGGCGAGCCGATAGCCAACTCAGCACAGCTACAGTCTGAAGTACTAAACGCCCTTATCTTGCGTGAGTTACAACTATCGATGGTCAAACGCATCGGCCTGACGCCCGATGACGCGGCTATCAATCAGCGTCTTGGCCAAATCGCACAGGCTGAAGGCTTAAATAGTATCGCAGCCTTGCAGCAGCGCCTAGATGCCGCCCAACCTGGTAGCTATGCTGCGCTGCGCGCGAAACTGATAGAAGACGCCGCTATTCAGGCATTGCAGCAGCGCCAAATCAGTAGCCGCGTACGCATCAGTGAGCAAGACATCGATGCGTTTTTGGCCTCACCTGAAGCCAAACGTCTAAACCAAAGTGAATACCAAACCATTCATGTGCGCGTGCCTTATATGGACGATTATAGCCGCCTATCCGAGGCGCAGCGCGAAGAAGCACTAAAAGTCGCTCAAGCCCTACGTACGCGCCTGCTTACGCCAAATGTCGATGTCACAGAGGCCATCGCCGCCAGTCAAGGCAGCTACCCCATCCCGCTCCAAGGTGGCGATATGGGCTTTCATAAAGCAGCATCTCTACCGACAGAGCTATCTAGCGAGATTACCAAACTCGATGTAGGCGCCGTCAGTGCACCGCTCATCACACCAGAGGGTATCGATATCATTAAACTGGCTGACAAAAAAGCCAGTGATACTATGCTAGTACCGCAGTGGCATACTCGTCATATCCTCGTCAAAGTCGATGAGCTGCAGACAGACGCCCTCGCCGAACAAAAAATCAATGACCTATATGAGCAGCTACGCAGTGGCGCTGACTTTGCAAGCTTGGCCTCGACTTACTCAGATGATCCAGGCTCTGCCGGACGTGGCGGCGATTTGGACTGGGTTAGTGAAGGCGATATGATAGGCCCATTTGAAGCCATGATGAAAAACACCACCGTGGGCGACTACTCTGCTCCTTTTAAAACGCAATTTGGCTGGCATATCCTGCAAGTCGAAGGCAAGCGTCAGCAAGACGTCAGCGACGAATATCGCCGCAATATGGCACGTCAAGCCCTGTATCAACGCCTAGCGCCGCAAGCAAAAGAAGACTGGCTCCAAGAGCTACGCGCGGGCGCTTATATCCAAGTGCTTGGCTAAGTGCCTATCAGTATATAGTGAGTTCAGTATAAAAACGATAAAGTGGGACTGGGATAAATTTTACGCAGCATCGAGCGGCGCAGGCACAGCACGCAAGGAAAACTTATACCAGTTCCACGTTGATATATAATGTATCTGTTTTATTTAGAATCGACTATATAAACATAAGCTGTCGTATAAACATCGACAAAAACACCACTGTCAAAAAAAAGGGTACATGCCAGCGTTTGTACCCTTTTTTGTTGCTTAGCAGGCGGCAGATTATCGTAAGAAACACACCTAACGCTTGTATTTCTATTATCAATTCAATCGATTACAAACACGATTATAAAAACCTAACCAGCATATAAATCCCCATAGCGACCATCATGATGTTTTCGGTCAACGACACAAAACCAAGCGGTACATTTGAGTTACCGCCCACACAAGCACATTTAAGCTCACGCTTGTCTATATACACTGCTTTGAACACCGAGACGCCATTGATACCGCCGATAACTATCGCAACGACAGCCGCTATGATACTCAGCCATGCCACACCTGCGAGCATGGCAATACCGACAAAAGCCTCGGCGAAAGGATAAACATACGCATAGCGCACAATTTTACGTGCTAATAAATCATAGCCCAAAAACTGATTGGTAAAGCTTTCTAAATCTTGTAGCTTTTGAATGGCAAGCACAACCATCGATAAGGCGATAAACCAAATAAGCGTTTGTATCGTCAATAGCGTATCGCTCATGCCCCAAGTCAGCGAAAGGCTGGCCAGCGCGGTGGTAGCAAATATGGCAATCACTGGCGTGTAGCTAAAGCCCTCCTTTTGAGCAACCTTTTTACCAAAGTAGGCTTGCAGGTCATCATAGCCACCTACGCGCTCGCCATTAATAAGTATTTGCGGGGTGGTAGTGACATTGAACTTTTCTTTGACCGCTTGCGTCTCAGCATCGTTGTTTAAAGGTTTGTCCTCAATCTCATAGCCTTTACGCTGCAATAAATCGAGCGCCTTTAATCCAAAGGGGCAAACGTGATCGGCTTTTACCAGACGGTAGACGGTTGCTGTTTTCATGCTCAATACTCCCTTCACTTTATTCTCACCGATAGCTCAGTGTGCAAACGTTGTAGTCAGTACGAATATGGACACATTAGCGGTCAAACCCACCTTTGCTCGACTACTCTAGCTCTTTTATCAGCTGCTGCATCTCACCGATTTCGCGCTTTTGAGCCTTGATGATGTCATCTGCCAATTGACGAACACGCGGGTCATCGATATCGGCGCGCTCACTGGTCAAAATAGCGATAGAATGGTGCGGTATCATCGCCTGCATCCAATCCACCTGATCGACGGTTTGTTGTGAGCGCACGCCCCAAAGACCAAAGGCAAATAGCACGACACTTAAGCCATAAATCATCAAATTGACTTTGGTTTTTTTGTACATATTACCCATAAAGGCGAGCATGATGACCGCCATCATCGCGCCCATATACAGCGCCATATAAGCACGCGTCTCACTAAAGTACACATGATCCCATTTATAGGTATTAAAATACATCATGATATACATAACGATGGTCGAGGTAAGTATCATCAAAAAAAACTTCAGATACGGGTTCATTTGCGATTTATTATTATTCATATCCATGTGATTATCTCCAAAAATGACACCTATATAGTAAAATCTAAATCAAAACCAGAATTTCACCCCTGCCGTGACGCTACTAGTATCAACATCTTCGTTGTTTTGGCGACGTAAGTCTCTTGTATCTCCTAACGCTGTCTCATAGCTAAAACCTACATACGGAGAGAGCTGACGACTGAGCATCTCATAGGTGAGCCGAACTTCAGCTTCTAACTCATTAAAGCCTTTGGTAATGTTATTGTCAGTATCATCCTTGCTAAATACCGTTAACCCAGCTTCAGGTATCACCACCCAATGCTGGTCTAAGCGCCATTCATACTCTGCATCAAGATCAAGCTGGACTTGACCGTCGGTATAGACATAAGCTCTAGCATCAGTCTCAATGAAATACGGCGCTGTGCCGGCAATACCCGCCATCAGTGCTGACTTGTCGTTTTCAGTATTATAAGCGACGCCGGCTTCACCATTCCAAAAGATACCGAGCGGCTGCCAATAAGCAAGCGAGCTTAGGCTATCGATGGCTTTATTGTCTTTGGTTGCGGCGCTACCCTCGGTACGCAACCTTACCCGATGACTATCATCACCATACCAGCCTTCGATCTCAAAGTTGACGGTCAAAAAGCTACGGCGGTTGAGCGTATTTTTATTATTCATAAGATGACTCGTAATAAGGAACTAATAAATACTAAAATCTCTAAAAACGCTTCAAACTATAGTTGCTGCTGCGGCGACTCAATGTGTGCATAAACCGTGCTGCTACCGTCTTTGTTAATTTGCATGATTCGATACGGATCAAATCTGTTTTGATACTCCATACCTGGACTACCCATAGGCATACCCGGCACCGCAAGACCAATCGCCTCGCTTGGCGGATTTTTTAGGAACTGTGCCACGTACTTGGCTGGTACATGACCTTCAAACACATAACCATCACTCGTCACTGTAGTATGGCAAGAGCGCATATTATTAGGTACGCCGTAGCGCTGTTTAAATACCGCTAAGTCGCTGACATCTTGCCCGTCTGCCGTCATACCATGATCCTCAGCATGACCGATCCACTCTTTACAGCAGCCACAATTGGCATCTTTATAGACTGTTGCTGAGACGTTTTGTAAAATGGTGGATGACGGCTGCAGGTCTGATACCTTTGTGTTTGACGCTGGGCTTATAGCCTCTACTGGTACTTGTGTGCTCGCCGTCGTTTGCTTATCAGCCGCGTCGGCATCTGGCTGACTACAAGCCATCAGCCCAACGCTCGCCGTCAATAAAATAACGCCACCCAACCATTTATGGTCTGTATTAAACATCATGCTTTTATCCTTTTTTATCCCATTGTCTTGTATCAGATAATACTGTAGAGCGGGCGGCCTTTCGCTAAGTCAACAGCCGTTATAAAGGCAGCAGCCACCGATGCCGTTCATAGCCTATATACTAGCGACCCCATTCTGACCGGCAGATGACATGCAGATGACAATCCTGTCATCTTTGCCACCATCGATGTTCATAGCAAACAGAATCCTTTAGTATGGCCTTATGCTATGAACCTAATCTGCGAGGTGGGGTGATGAAGGTATTACTGGTAGAAGACGAGATTAAACTTGGCGAGTATATAAAAAAAGGACTGACAGAAGCGGGGTTTGTCATTGAGCATCATACAACGGGTCTAGATGGCTATCATGCACTCATGACCGATGAGTATAGCGTGGTGCTGATGGATGTCATGTTGCCTGATATCAGCGGCTTTGAGCTGATACGCAATTATCGCGCTGCCGGTAAGCAGACGCCTGTGCTGTTTTTGACCGCAAAAGACGAGTTAAGCGATAGAGTCAAAGGCATCGAGATCGGCGGAGATGATTATCTGACCAAACCTTTTGCCTTTGCCGAGCTGATCGTGCGTATAAAAAGCCTCTTGCGCCGCGCCAATCAAGCGGACTATAACAGCACGATATTACAGATAGCAGACCTACAGATGGATATCGCCAAGCGCACTGTGCATAGAGGCGATACAGCCATTAAGCTGACGGCCAAAGAGTTTGCTTTGTTGCAGTTTTTATTAGAGCGCCGAGGTGAGGTGCTCCCGCGCTCTGTCATCGCCTCACAAGTATGGGACATGAATTTTGATAGTGATACCAATGTCATCGATGTGGCCATCAGACGCCTACGGCTCAAAATCGATGATGACTATGAGACCAAGCTGATTCACACCGTGCGCGGTATGGGATATCGCTTAGATGCGGCAGATACTGCCATAGCAGAGACGGATCACGCGCGATGAAATACCGCTTTGATAATCGGCGCTTACCACTATTATGGCGTACGATTTTTTTATTGACGATCGTTGTCGTCATCTCCCAAATCGTTATTTATATTTGGGTACAACACTCGGTCAGCGGCCACTTTGAGCAAATGGATTCAGAGATCATCACACATGCTGCCTTTAATTTGCGCAAACGTGCCGATTATTTCAATGAACGCACGACGGCGACTTTGCCATTGTCCTCTACGTCTTCAGCGCCACTTTATCCTGATGACCTGCACGCCTCATGGTCAGACTATAATCTAAAAATCCTAGTGATTGACAGACAAGGGCATCGACTGTCCAGTGCGCCAAGTGGATTTGCCTATGAGCTGCCCGCGAACTTTGACCTTTGGTCATTATGGCAAACGCATCGCGAGCAGCAATTTGTCACCAAAATCAACGACCGAAACTACCGCGCGGTGCTCATCAAAGACGAGCAGATCCTCGCCTTGATTGCCTTACCAATCGATGTCCATCATCAGTACCTTTTACAGTTCAATCGTCAGCTAAGCCTGATTTTACTTGCGATTACGTTGTTACTGGTTTCTGTTGCGGCCCTGAGTGTCTATTGGGGATTTGCACCTTTATCCACCATTGTACAAAAGATGCAAGGCATCAATCCAGAGCGCTTGGATGAAAGAGTGAGCGTCAGTGACATGCCGCGCGAGCTACGGCCTTTGGCCGAGTCTTACAACCTCATGATGAGTAAACTTGAGGGTAATTTTGCTTCATTACTGCGGTTTTCGGACAATATCGCCCACGAGCTGCGCACACCACTGGCCACCCTTGGCACACAGACCCAAGTCATGCTGAGTAAGACCCGAGATACGGAAGAGTACATCGAGCAGCTACACCATCAGCATGACACACTCCAGCAGCTATCAAGCCTCATCAATAATATGCTGCTGCTTGCCAAAACCCAAAAAGGGCTAAATGACTCACAGCTTGCGCCAGTAAATACTGAGGAGTTGATCATAAAACTACTGGATTATTTTGAGTTGATAGCCGAAGACCGCCACTTACTCTTTAAAAAAACAGGCAGTTTTGAGATGGTATTGGGCGATGAAGGTCTGCTACAAAGACTGTTTGCCAACCTTATGTCAAACGCCATACATTACGCCGCCAGTGACAGCGTCATTAGCGTCGACGCTGCCATCGAAGACCCATCAGAGCTGCAACCTATCAAACCCTCTAACATCAGTACAGCTCATCGGTCAGCGCTCATCATTACCATTACCAATCGCATGGCGCAGCCTATCAGTCAAGCAGAGGCAGACAAGCTGTTCGAGCGCTTTCATCGTCATCATACCACTACCAACATGCATGCTGGATCAGGGCTGGGGCTATCTATCGTACAAGCCATAGCCCAAGCCCATGACGGTACTGTCAGCATTCGCATCAGAGATCATGAGTACTTTGCCGTGAGTGTTAAGCTGTATCTGGCGCAAGTATAGTGGAGTCCAAATACATCAGCTATGGATACTTGTCTTCTACCAACAGTTTTTACAGACACAAAAAAACCTCAAACAAGCTAATGTTTGAGGCGAAACTTGTATAGACTTAACAGTCTAAATTCGTTTTAAATATGGCGCAGCGGACGGGACTCGAACCCGCGACCCCCGGCGTGACAGGCCGGTATTCTAACCAACTGAACTACCGCTGCTTAGGTCGTCTTAGCATCTTGCCTTTATAAAGGCCCACTTGCTAATAAGTGGTGGGTGATGACAGGCTCGAACTGCCGACATTCTGCGTGTAAGGCAGACGCTCTACCAACTGAGCTAATCACCCTGATAAGCGTTAAAAATTGCACTGCAACTTTATCTTCGCAAGAGAATCTCCCTTAAAGGGAAAATTCCAACAGAAGCTGACTGACTAAAGCCTCGCTCTGTGGGTGTGTATTATATAGATTTACACATGGCTGTCAAACGGTATTTTGCCTTTTTTTCATGATTTCCTTTTATTTTAAAAAAACAATCAGCAAACCTATGTTTTTATTGATTTTATATTTTTTTAAAATTTACAGATATTTCTTATATGGACGCATTTTGGATGCACAGCGTGGCTCACTATCCCATGTTATCCATGAAAACCCTGACCTTTATACTGCGGGCACAACCCCTCTAGCCCTTCAAACTGCGGTGTAAATCAGCATTTGCTGGCCGTATCGACGACCAGCAAGACTTTTTTATATCAAAAAATGCTGACGCGATGCCATTCATACGCTCTGCGGTAAAATCATACAAGCAGGTTATTTTGCAGATTTATCCAAATCAATAGAGACCGAGTTGATACAGTAGCGCATACCTGTCGTCTCACGCGGTCCATCAGGGAACACATGACCCAAGTGCGCGCCGCAGTTGCTACAGGTCACCTCGGTGCGGCGCATACCTAATGAGTTGTCTTCATGCTCATCGATAGCGGCATTGTCGATACCTTGATCAAAGCTTGGCCAGCCGCAGCCTGCATCAAACTTGTTGTCAGCATCGAATAACTTTGCACCGCAGCCTTTGCAGCGGTAGATACCATCGTCATTGACATCATTATAAACGCCAGTAAACGGACGCTCCGTGCCTTTTTCGCGCATCACATGATACTCTTCGCTACTCAAACGCTCGCGCCAGTCAGCGTCGGTCAATTGACTGATTTCTTCTTTGCTAAGTTGGTTGTCTTGCATGGTTTATCCTTATTTATCGGTTTTGTCTGATTTTTTGTGATTAATCGCTATAACATTATCTCGCTATAACACCATCTCGCTATAAAACTACCAAAATACAGAGCCAGTTAAGCCCATGATAATAATAACGATGCTGTGTATTTGTTGATACAACCAGCATTATTCAAGGTGTCTACTACAACAATATCATTCTACGCCTCAAGTCTGATGAGCACTGTAATAAAAATGATAAGAAAACAACGCTTCTCCCTTTGGGGACCTATAAGCGTCTTATATTTTATATAGTCAAATTGGCTAGGCAAATTGGTCATGTTTTAAAAACCGGACAGCTTGGCAAAAGCTACAGATATACTCAAGGCACAGCTTAAAGATATACATTGCAAGTTATTCTTGCATTGCAAAATAAACCAATAGATACGGCTTGCATAGATAGATAAAATGCAATAATATCTTGCATTGGCGTCAAACATTTATGCGCCGCAATCACAGATTTACTGATGCGTAAGACTCGCACTACCACATATATATAGGCTTAAACGTAATGGCTGATAACAATAAAAAGAGCACTCAGGCTGAGCGACTGGTGCAGCTGCGCCGTGATAAAGGGCTGACCGCCGAGCAGCTAGCCCAAGCGATGACTGCCGCTGGCGCTAAGGTCAGTCGCGGCGCTATCTCTAACTGGGAGCGTGGCACCAACGGTATCGTCTCATCCAAACTGCCGACATTGGCACATATTTTGGGCTGTAGCGAAGGGTATTTGCTGCGCGGTGAGAGTGCAGCCGATACAGAGCTGTCATGCCCTAGCAGCGCCCCTGAGCTAGCGATAGCTCAAACCAGTGGCCAACATCGCGCGTTAGACGAGCATATCAGTCAATCCCAAAAACCAATCAGCCAAGCTGATGCAGCCATGACACAAGCTCCTTCACCAACCAACCAGACAAGCGATCTCTTTATGAATACAATAAAAAAGTCTGACAAATTACAAAACGTCTGCTACGACATTCGTGGCCCCTTACTTCAGACTGCCAATAAAATGGAAGCAGAAGGCAAACGTATTTTGAAGCTCAACGTTGGCAACCCTGCGCCATTCGGCCTAGAGGCGCCGCATGAGATTTTGCGCGACGTATCAATGAACCTGCCAGAGGCGACTGGTTACTCAGACTCGCAAGGGATTTTTTCGGCGCGAAAGGCCGTGCTGCAATATTATCAATCAAAGGGGCTGCTCTCTGCCGTCGATGTGCGCGACGTCTATCTGGGCAACGGCGTGTCTGAGCTGATTGTGATGACCATGCAGGCGCTGATGAATGATGGAGATGAAGTACTGATTCCGATGCCAGACTATCCACTGTGGACGGCCGCTGCAAATCTGGCTGGTGGCACCGCTGTCCATTATCGCTGTAATGAAGACGATAACTGGCACCCAGATATCGAAGACATCAAATCTAAAATCACGCCCAAAACCAAAGGCATCGTCGTGATCAACCCCAACAATCCCACAGGGGCACTCTACAGCGACGAGCTGCTACGACAGATTATTGAAGTGGCCAAAGCGCATAATCTGATCATCATGGCTGATGAGATTTATGATCGTATCCTGTATGATGATACCGTGCATACACCGATGAGCACGTTGACGGATGACGTGCTGGTACTCTCCTATAATGGTCTCTCAAAGTCGCACCGTATCGCAGGCTTTCGTGCCGGCTGGATGCTGGTTTCAGGACAAAAGCAACACGCCGCCGACTTTATCGAAGGCTTAGATATGCTGGCGTCCATGCGTTTGTGCTCCAACGTCCAAGGCCAGTACGCGATTCAAACGGCGATGGGCGGCTACCAAAGCATGAAAGAGCTGACCTCAAAGACGGGGCGCTTGTACAAGCAGCGTGAAATGGCTGTCACTCGCCTCAACGCCATTAAAGGCATTTCTTGCACCATGCCGCAGGGCGCGTTTTATTGTTTTCCCAAAATGGATCCTGAGGTTTACCCTATCGAAGACGACATGGCCTTTATGATGGATCTACTAGTAGAAGAAAATGTTCTGATGGTACAAGGCACCGGGTTTAACTGGGACAAACCTGACCACTTCCGCTTGGTATTTTTGCCCAATATCCATGACTTAGAAAATGCCATGGATCGCTTGGATCGCTTTTTTGCCAAAAAACGTCAGCAGTTTGGTACGGATTAGTCCCATCCACTATCTGTGACTGAGCGCTAAGATAGGATAGGTTCTACATTTATAAAAAAACGCTTATCGGCATTAGGCTGATAAGCGTTTTTTATAAGAGTGTGCTCGTGTACAACACTGGCCACCTATCTGCAAGCGTATCTTTGCATGATGGTTGCCGCTTTTGTTGGTTAAAAGATATTTTTTAGAACCACATAGCTTATCGCAGACATCGTAGCGGCAGCTGGTAAAGTGACAACCCACGCCAGACCAATTGGCTTCATCAGCGCCCAATTGGTGTCTCTGTTGACAATACCAATCCCCAATACCGCACCGACCAACGTATGCGTACTCGATACTGGCAGACCCATGGTCGAGGCGCCCATCACGACGGCAGCGGCGGCCAACTCTGCCGAAAAGCCAGAAGCGGGATGCATTTTTGCCAAATTGGTACCGACGGTTTGAATGACTTCTTTACCAATAAACCAAAGACCGACGATCAGCGCCACCCCAAACGTCAACATCACCGCTGGTGGCACTGCCGCTTGTGAGGCAATCTCATTGGTACGGATGACATCCATAATGGCCGCAAACGGGCCGACGGCGTTGGCAATGTCGTTTGAGCCATGACTAAAGGCAAAAGCGGAGGCCGTAAATACTTGCATCCAGCTAAACATAATAAAGGTCGCTTTGGTCAAATCCTCTTTATGCTTACCGCGGATACTTTTGGTATAGATAAAGGTGGCCAACCAGACCAAGGCGGCAATCATGCCCATGATCAAAAAACCTTGTAGCGTCGTTAGGCTATTATTGACGTTTTTAAGGCCTTTAAACACCACTAAAGACGTCATGATCGCGCCGCCAAGCGCAGCAATCATCGGCACCCATTGCTTGAGTGCTTTTAGTGTATCTAGACTGCTACGCTCATTTTCGATCTCATACAGCTTTTTGTAATAGTCCGTTTCTAAATCTTCGACGACACAATCATCATCTTTGTAGATTTCTTGGTCGCGCAGCATCGCTGAGGTATAAGCCAGCTGCTCCGACTCGGTCAGACGCTCCAGATACTCTTTATGGTTTTGTTTTAAGACTTTTTTACTGGCTTTTAATTCACCAATATGAGCCTCGGTTCTATCATTATACTCGATGATGTTTTTCTTGATTTGACCGTACAATATATAGGCCAAGATACCGCCCAATAGAGGCGATAACACCCATGAGATGGCAATGGTGCCAACCGTGCCCCAATCGACTGTCGAGAGTGCCGTCGCGCTGCCACCCAAATCAAAGCCCAACACGATAGAGCTACCAACCACCCCGCCGATGATAGAGTGCGTGGTCGATACTGGCAGGCCTTTGCGCGTGGCAAACAACAGCCAGAATGCGGCCGCAACCAGAGCTGAGAGCATGACGTAAATGAACTGGTTGGGCGTGACGGCCAGACCATCTAAGTCTACGATGCCTTTGCGGATGGTGTCCGTCACTTCCCCGCCTGCCAGCACTGCGCCGGATACTTCAAATATCGCGGCAACCCCGAGTGCTTGCGGAATGGTCAACGTCCCTGCGCCCACCGAGGTGCCAAAGGAGTTGGCAACATCATTACCACCGATATTAAATGCCATAAAGACACCAAAAGCGGTGGCGATAATAAATAGCGTCGTTTGTTGACGCATTGTGTAATCTAGACCCCACCATAAAAAGTAGGCGGTCATCGCAATCAGTAAAATGGCAAAAAATAGATTTATTCTCATAGAGCCGACTGATTTGGCGGGCTCTGTAGAGCTGCTGCTAATACCCATACGTTGATACGTCCTGCGTAAGCTGATTGAAATTATATGCGATTAAAGACAAGCGTGCCGAAGGTAAAACCCTTAATGCAACATGTCACAAAGCCGCAAGGGGTATTGCTCAATCGTCTGATTACAGCATCTTGCGGCTTAGATCTTTTGTGATGATAATGTTAGTACTTGATAACTGCTAATTATGATAAGCGTTGTCAGAGCTGTGATGGTCGGTGTATTACCAAAGGCACCAATACAGGTCACAAGACTCTATTTGCTACGTTTTGTTGGGTGTAGCAAGAAACGTTACGCGCCTATTATATTCAATATAAGCACATAATGCATGATGATATTAAAAGATTTGTAACTGCCCATAGTTTTTTAACTGCTCATGGTTAGGGCAGATGATACCGTGTTTACCTGCACCATTATACGCTTATTTACGCCATACGCCTATAGTCACGATAGTTGTTCGATGGCATGATCCAAGACTTGCAGGCGCGCTTGGCGCTTTTCGTTGGTGGCAATGATGCACCATGGTGCCTTGTCTGTGTCTGTCCGTGCCAGCATATCAGCAGCTGCCTGTACATACCTCTCCCACTTATCGCGATTGCGCCAATCATCCTCCGTCAGCTTATACTGCTTGTGCGGTGTCTGCTGGCGTGCCTCAAAGCGCTGTAGCTGCTCTTTTTTGTCGATGGCCAGCCAGTATTTTATCACCAGCGTGCCTGCATCAGCTAGGTCGGCCTCAAAACGGTTGATTTCGTCATAGGCACGCTGCCATGCCGCCGCGTCAGCAAAGCCTTCGATACGCTCAACCAACACTCGCCCGTACCAAGTCCGATCAAAGATAGCAATGCGACTGATGCGGTCAGTATGCTCGTTGGGCAGTTTATGCCAAAAGCGCCACAAATAAGGATGCTGCAGCTCATGAAGCATCGGTGCCCCGATATTATAAATCTGATACTCGCGCGGATCGAGCGGCGCCACCAGCCTTTTGATCGCCCCGCCCTTGCCAGCGGCATCCATGCCTTCAAAAGCAAAGACGACATGCCGACCGTTGCGCGCACGCAGTAGCGCAGCCAAACGCGCTTGCTTGGCCGCCAGCGCCTCTTTATAGTCAGACTTGTCTATTTTTGTGCTAGGGATATCTTGTAGCTGATTGGGAATGGCGACTGGCACGAAGGGGCTGGGATGAGACTTTGCCTTAGTGTCATCCTTAGTGTCATCCTTAGTCTTGCTACTTGCCAGCGCTTCTTGCATGGCGTGCAGCACCTCATGACAAAAATTATCGGCGGCAGCAGACTTGTCCTCCCCATCGATGATGACCCAGTCTGGTTGTTGTCTAAGCAGCGCGGTGGCCACCTCATTGAAGGTATCGACTACTTGTCTGTCGTGCCAGTCCATTTGATACAAAAACTGTGGGTCTTCTGTTTTGTCCGTCAGGCGTTTTTGCAACGTATCGACATCGACATGAAACCAGCACTTAAGCAGTCGCGTTTGGTTGGCCGCCAAATCCTGCTCAAAGGCAGTTAGTTTCGCCAGCTGCTGCTGTAGGTAGTCTTGCCACTTGGTCGTCATACGAGACATCAAAGATGACGGCGCATCGTCTTGTTTGTTTTGACTCTTTGTCCCAGCGGCTGTTTCGGTAGTGTCTTTTACGCAAGTCATACGCATGACGTCATACAGCAGGTCAGCATACCAATTCCCAAAATACACCATCACGTCACCGTGACGTGGCAACACGTTGGTATGCGTTTGCCAAATCGGCTGATAGTCCAGTGGGCAGTCGCCAACGGTCGCCTCGACTTTTAGTAGCCGCGGATCTACCCAGCCTCTTAACTGCTTGACTGCTGTGCCTTTACCAGCTTGCTCCATCCCGTTGACCAGTACCAGCAGTCCTGTGGCTTTGTCATGGGTAGGCGGGCTTTGTTGCCGCGTTGCTCGCAGGGCGTATTGCGCCGTGACCAATGCCAGTCGCAGGGCATCTTTGTCCATAGAAAACTGGCTGAGCGGATTGGGTTTGAGACGCTGGCTGATGATTTTTTTATCAGCTGGCGTGCGTCCATCTGGTGCACTCTGCTCTGCGGCATGGTTGTTTTTTGACATCGCATCCTCCGTCCTAGTTGGCTTTTTATAGGCTCATCTAATGCTGATTCATTGCATCAATCTTGCAAAATTTTGAGCCATTTTTATACTAGCACTCAGTCAATAGACTAAATAACGTTGCTATGTAACCATTTGGGTAACAGTTTGGCATTTGTATTCTGTTTTATTTTCTTTTAAGGTGAACACTTTTTACGATACGTCCGTTTGCTACAGGCTGTCATTTAGAAATACGTAAGATATAGCTGCGTCTAAATAAATCAGATACATGGCTATAAAGCCGCTTTATAAAAAGTTGCACGTTGATATGAGCGTATCGATTTTATAGCGAATTGACCGTACTGCTTGTTGACCTTGTCTTTATAATGGCGGTATTTTCATACGGCTTTTAAAATCTTTATAGCGTTTTAAAAACTATTTTTTGCACAAAACCATTAAAATATGTCACTGACAGACAGGTAACACCACGCCATTTATCAGCACTTTGATAATATTATTGATTTTATAGGATTGATCGCCATGGCCGCTTTAGCCAACTTACAACAACACTTGAACCGCTTTTGGGCGCTGCCCTACCATCAAGACGATGCCCTAAACAATAAACTAAAAGACGTACAGTCATGGCAACAAACGCGCATCAAACACACGCACCATGAGCTGTTTTCTCAGCCCAAAAACCAACTGATGGCTGAGTATTTTTTGACCCAGCTATATGGCGGCGATGAGTTTAAGCTACTGGCCAAACAGTTGGAGCGCATTTTACCCAAAGCGCAAAAGCTTGAGCGCTTGGCAAAAGAGTCGGCACTGGAGACTGGCAGTATGGGCATTCAAGCGGCGATTTTGGCGATTGAGCTGGATTTGCATTTGGCGCAGTGGTTACTGACCCAAGAGTTGCCAGTGACCGAAAACAATATGCTGGCCGCCTATCGTGCTGTCGATGAAGCAGAAGCACGCCGCGTCCAAATCGCCAACCTCAAAGACGTCTGTTATCGCACAGACAAACATTTAAACTCATTTATGCTCAAAAAAGCCTTTGCCTTAGCCAAAGGCACCGCCTATCGCTATAATTTTCAGCCATTGTATGATTTCATTGACACAGGCTTTCAGGCCATGAAACCACTCAAAAGCGTCAGTCATTTTATCGAGCCATTTTGCCAGCAGGAGCTTTTGATTATCGAGCAGGTGCATGCCGCGGATAATGACGGTAAGCCAATGCGGTTTGGTGTATCATAGACTGATAGTGTAGATTGGCTAATACCAACACGCCTTACCAAGAAAGTCATAACAATAACGAATAGGACACAATGATGACCGACAGCACAGACAACACCAACCGCGCCGCTAACAGCCACGAGCCATCCAAGCAGGCCGAACTGCAAGACAGTCTCGTCACAGACAAGCTTGTCAAAGAAAGCATTCGCCATAACCAAGACATCACAGCGCAAGCACAAGCGCGGCAGACAGACGCTCAGCGCAGCCAGCACCATGATTTTACCCAAGTTCAAGACTTACCCACCGGAACCCCACAAGGTCAACAAACCACTATGCCTAATACGATCAATGACAGTGCTGACCCTAGCACTGCGCAAGCACAAACTGCCAAGCAGACGCTATTTAATCAGCGCGATGACATCAACAACCCGCACACGCCTGAAACCGATGGTAATGAGCAGACACACTTTGGCTATAAGACAGTCAATAAAGCAGAAAAACAAGCACGTGTGGCTGATGTCTTTACTTCTGTTGCCAAAAAATATGACATCATGAACGACCTTATGTCATTTGGTATCCATCGTCTATGGAAGCGTTACGCGATTAGCTTATCAGGCGTGCGTGCCGGTCAGCAGGTACTCGATATCGCTGGCGGCACCGGCGACTTGGCCAAAGTGTTTAGCCGCGAAGTGGGTCGCAACGGCCATGTGGTACTATCAGACATCAACGCGGCCATGCTAGAGGTCGGCCGCGAGCGCCTGATCAATGCAGGCTGCAATAACGTAGACTTTGTATTGGCCAACGCTGAAACACTGGCACCGTTTGATGATGAAAGCTTTGATTTGGTGACCATCAGCTTTGGTCTACGCAACGTCACAGACAAAGACGCAGCGCTGCGAGCCATGTACCGCGTACTAAAGCCAGGCGGTCGCTTGTTGATTTTGGAGTTCTCAAAGCCCGTTTTTGAGCCACTGTCTAAAGCCTATGATCTGTATTCATTTACAGCGCTACCGATGATGGGCAAGCTGATTGCCAATGATTCTGAAAGTTACCAGTACTTAGCAGAGTCGATTCGTATGCATCCTGATCAGCAAACGCTAAAGCAAATGATGCAACAAGCTGGCTTTGAAAACTGTGATTATCACAATCTCACCGCCGGTATCGTCGCGGTGCATCGCGGTTTTAAGGCGTAATATTGCTTAGTATTTAGCACTTAGTATTTATCACTTAGTATTTAGCGTTTAGTAAGTAGTGCTTAATGCTGCGTCTTTTGTACTGCATGATGGGATAACGATGGTGACTATTGAGCCGCCACACTCTGTAGTCGTTGATTATTATAAACTTAGCGCTGTTGTTAGGCGCTTCACCAAATACGCGAGAGCCTTATGCTGACTGTTTTACTTTTGGCTGGTGCCGAAAAGCTGATTAACCTTGCTATCGCTAGCGATGACATTACCAAAGCAGGATTGGCCCCGCTTGCTGGTAAAGTATTGCGGCTGGAGATGGCCGTGCCTGAGATTCATCTAGATGTGCTGTTTAGCCATGAGCGTTTGCGCTTTGAGCCTGTGACCACGGACAGTGTGTTTGAGCCAAGCGGCACTATGGATGAGCGGCAAAAAGCCAGTAGGCAGCGCGCGCGTATCGGTCACAGCCGACCAGATTGCACCATCACAGTCGACAATCCTGCCCAACTGCTCAACCTGATGCGCGGCACAGAAGGCAACCTGCCTATCGCAGGCGACTATAAGGTACTCATGCAGCTAAAACAGCTGGTCGCAGGGTTTGACCCTGACGTGGCAGGACAGCTGGAGCCTTTCATCGGCAAGCCCATGGCCAGCCAATTACACCTGCTCATCTCTCAGCTAAAAAGCAGCTGGCGACATAGTGCCAAACGCGCATTTGATGACGTCAGCGATTGGGCCAATGATGTGGCAGGCAATGCCGCACCTGACCCCGCTGAGGTGGCAGAGGTCAATGACCTCAGGCAGCAGCTTCTCAAGCTACGTGCTGATGTGGCGCGCGAAGAAGCGAGACTTGCAGCCATCAAAGAAGAGCAGTCACGTTTTCTTAACAACTCGTTTCATCAGTAACTGGTCTGGGGCGTGTTGAATATTTAACAAACCCTAAGCACCGCGCTACCCTATTTTTGAATTTTTTAGAGTGCTTATTTCTCATGCTACTATCTCACCGCGCCCGTTTATTTGAGCTTTGGCGTATCGCCGCCACTTATCGTATCGATACGCACCTGTCTTTAGAAGAGATGCCGCAGCTACAGCCTATCGCGCGCTTGATTCGTCTGCACCCTGCCGCGTGGGGTAAAAAACATCAGCCCAACGCCATCAAGTACGCCCTAGAAGATATGGGCACGCTGTTTTTAAAACTTGGCCAGCTACTCTCTACGCGCCGTGATTTGGTGCCACCCGAGATCATCGAGCAGCTGGTGCAGCTACAAGACAAAGTCAAACCCTTCGACGCTGACGTTGCCATTGCTCAGATTCAGCACCCAAAACACGGCCTCGGTCAACCAATCAACACATTGTTTGCCCGCTTTGATGTCAAGCCACTAGCGGCGGCATCTATCGCCCAAGTACACACCGCGGCCTTGCATGATGGTCGTGAAGTGGTGGTAAAAGTGGTGCGGCCTGATATTCGCGCCACCATCATCTCTGACTTTGAGCTACTGCGCGAGCTGGCCGGCTGGGCATCGGCGCGTATCGAAGCGGCGCGCGCGGTACATATCATCGATATCGTCGAAGACTACCGCCAAGTGATGCTCAATGAGCTGGACCTGACCTTGGAGGCGGACAATACCACGCAGATGCGCAATAACTTCTTAGGCTCGGCACTCATGTATGTGCCTGAAGTTTATGATGCCGCCAAAAACGTCATGGTCATGGAGCGCATCCAAGGCGTTCCTATCTCGCAGGTTGAGGTATTTGATAAGCTGGGTTATGACCGTGCAACACTGGCAGAAAAAGGCTTAACGATATTTTTTACCCAAGTATTTCGCGATAACTTTTTTCATGCTGATATGCATCCGGGTAATGTCTTTGTTGAGACGCCACCTGTCAAGGATTTATACGATGATACGGCAAAGCTTGGCCATGAGCCGCGCTATATCGGCCTTGATTGTGCCATCATGGGTACGCTATCAAGAGACGATCAGCTGGTGGTGGCGCGGATGCTGCTGGCGGTGATGAATAACAACTTCACGGCCGTGGTAGATATTGTTAGCCGTGCAGGCTGGATACCACCTAACGCCGACAAGCATGCGCTCATGCGTGACATGAAACGCACCGTCGGTCCGATGCTACAAAAATCCATTAACGACATCGATTTTGCTGGAGTATTGATGCAGATTTTGGATATTGCTCGTCGTCATCATATGAGTATTCCGCCACAGTTAATGCTACTGCTCAAAACCTTGGTACATGTCGAGGGACTGGGCCGCGACCTATATCCTGAGCTTGATATTTGGTCGCTTGCCAAGCCCATCCTTAGCGGCTGGATCAAAGAGCAGCTCGACCCTGTACGCAACTTACAACAGCTGCGCCAACAGTTGCCAGAGCTGTTATTATCGACCACGGATATCCCAAAACTACTCGATCAAGGCTTACAGAGCCTTGCCACTCAAGGGTCGCGACAAGACAGTCAGCTCAGAGAAATACAGCAAATCCGAGCGGATATGCTCAATGACCGTCGCCGCGACTGGCTGGCACTCTCAGGCTTTGCTATCTTTATTGCGATTGCCACGCAAGTCGGCTGGTTTGCGCCTGTCTTTTATCTATTGGCCATCGTCGTGGTTGTTTGGCGAGTACTGGCCTAATTGCTCTTTTAGCGCTCGTTATGCCATTGGCGTATATTGTTTTAGGGCGTGTCCTCATTTTAAAAATGGCGCTAAAAATGAGATAAATTGCCGCCAAACAAGGAAAATAGCGCGGATAATATCGAGATATTCGTCAGCTATTTGACACCGTTTGGCCAGATTTAGCTATTTTTAGCTCATTTGGATAGCTATCGATTGGCTTGAGGACACGCCCTAGTCTGCGTCCAAAAAAATAAAAACACATGCTGTCTAACAAATTATATATGTGTAGGAGTCATCCATGTCTGCCCTATCCGCCTTACCCGCATCCGAGCCGCACGATAGCACTACGCCCGATCACAGTGCGGCCATAGCTGCGCTACAGATACGCTTTGGCAAACAGCTGAGTGTCAATAAAGCGGTACGCGAGCAACATGGTCATACCATGACATGGCTTGCCAACCAGCCACCCGATGCGGTGCTGACCGTGCAGGATAAACATGAGGTCGCCGCGGCTGTCGAGATTTGCAACCAGTATCAGATGCCAGTGATTGCTTTTGGTATAGGCTCATCCTTAGAAGGTCAGCTAAACGCGCCTTTTGGCGGGCTATGTATCGATATGCATGCGATGGATGCAATCTTACAAGTCAATAATGAAGATCTGACCGTGACCGTACAGCCTGGCGTCACACGCGAGCAGCTCAATCATTACCTTCGCGATACGGGGCTGTTTTTTCCGATAGACCCAGGCGCTAATGCCAGTATCGGTGGCATGGTGGCCACTCGCGCCTCTGGCACCAACGCTGTGCGCTACGGCACCATGAAAGATGTGGTGCTCGCTCTAGAAGTCGTGACTGCCAACGGGGAGATCATACGTACAGGCACACGCGCCAAAAAGTCGGCCGCTGGATACGATCTAACACGGCTTATGATCGGCTCAGAAGGCACGCTAGGCATTGTCACCGAAGTCACGCTCAAGCTGTTTGGTATTAGCGAATGTATTGCTAGTGGCATCTGTCACTTCACAACGATTGAGGACGCTTGTCAGGCGGTGATGCTTACCATCCAGATGTGCTTGCCAATTGCACGTATTGAGCTACTCGATGCCATGCAAATCAAAGCCTGTAATCAATATGCCAATCTAGATCTGACTGAGACGCCAACTTTGTTTGTAGAGTTTCATGGCACGGACGCGGGCGTGGCTGAGCAAGCAACTATCTTTACGGACATCATCGAAGAGTTTGGCGGTAGCGATTTTGCGTGGGACACGGACGAGGCCGAACGTAAGCGTCTGTGGCAAGCGCGGCACAATGCCTATCATGCCAGCTCTGCCCTGCGGCCTGAAGCCAGCGCCTTATCGACCGATGCCTGTGTGCCTATTTCGCGCTTGGCAGAGTGCGTCAGCGCCACGGCAAAAGACATCGAGGCATCAGGAATGATTGGCCCTATCGTCGGACATGTGGGTGATGGCAACTTTCATGTTTTATTATTGGTCGATACCGATAACCCTGAGGAAATCGCTACTGCCGATGGCATCATTAGCCGCCTTGCCATGCGCGCCATCGAGATGGATGGTACGTGCACAGGTGAGCATGGTATTGGTCAAGGCAAGCAAAAATACATGCAACAAGAGCATGGTAATGCCTTAGTATTGATGCAAGCTATCAAATCAGCGCTCGACCCCAACAACATCCTAAACCCTGGAAAAATATGGCCGAAAACCATGGTCGCAGATTAACAGCTTACGCCGACTTATAGGCCATCCGATATGACAATTTTTCATTGAGCGGCTTAATAACGACGTCTCTGATTTAAACGAAGAAGCGCCGCCTTTTAATCAACCAAAAGGCGGCGCTTTTTGTATAAAGGTGTTTTGGCCAGTTTTATATCATCTCACATGACATAGCCTATAACATCTGATCAATGGCCATCTGCGTCAATACGCGACCACGAGCCGTACGTAATACGTAACCCTGCTGAATTAAATACGGCTCGATGACATCCTCAAGCGTGCCGCGATCCTCTGCCATCGCCGCCGCTACCGCCTCAACCCCAGCCGGCCCTCCATCAAAGCGCTCTTGCAATATCTCGATATAGCGCCTGTCCAAATGGTCAAGACCGCGTCTATCGACCGCCAGCATATCCAGCGCACTGCCTGCTATCGCGCCATTGATACGGCCATCGCCTTTGACCTCGGCATAATCACGTACACGGCGCAACAAACGGTTGGCAATCCTTGGGGTACCGCGTGCACGGCGCGCAATCTCGACCGCACCGTCTTCACTCATCGGCACGCGCATCAAGCGCGCCGCGCGTGTCACAATGGTAGTCAGATCTGCGATATTATAAAACTCTAACCTCTGAACGATACCAAAACGATCTCGCAGTGGTGAAGTCAAAAGCCCTGCGCGCGTGGTCGCTGCCACCAACGTAAATGGCGGCAGGTCCAGCTTGATAGACCGCGCCGCTGGCCCTTCACCAATCATAATATCCAGCTGAAAATCTTCCATCGCAGGATAGAGTATCTCTTCGATGACGGAGCTTAACCGATGAATCTCATCGATAAACAGCACATCACCTTCCTCTAAGTTGGTCAACATAGCAGCCAAATCACCAGGTCGCTCAAGGACAGGCCCCGAGGTTGAACGCAGGTTACCACCCATCTCGCGCGCGATGATATTGGCCAGAGTCGTCTTACCTAGCCCTGGTGGCCCAAAGATAAGCGTATGATCCAACGCTTCATCACGGCCGCGCGCCGCCCCGATAAATACTTCCATCTGCTCACGCACGACAGGCTGGCCAATATACTCTGCCAGTAGTGCTGGCCGAATATTGGCATCAGGCGCATCACTGGCGCCCTCTAGCGGATTAATTAAACGATCTTGCATCATAGTTTTATCATTATATTAAAAAAGTGAAATCATACAAAACATCATAAAGCACCGGCGCACGAAAGCACAGACGTAAACAGAAATAAGCGACAATCAATGTCGCTTATCTCAGGTCGCCTATGTCAGTTCGCTGTCAAGCGCATTCGGCATACCCTAATTAATAATAAAAACTGCCTTAAAAGCCTGACAACTGCTGCAAAGTCGCTTTTAGTAAACTTTGCGTATCAGCAAACGTATCTCCACTACGCTTAGCCGCTTTAATCGCTTGCTGCGCTTCTTTTTCTTTGTAGCCTAGGCTGATAAGTGCGCCCTCGACCTCAGCGATGATGCTGCCTTCGTGAGAGGCTGTGGTTACCTGCGTTGGTAGCTCTAATAAATCATTGTCGACTTCGATATTTTTTAGCTTGTCTTTAAGCTCGATTAATAAACGCTGCGCGGTTTTTTTGCCAATCCCTGGGATACGCGTCAGTGCACTCTCTGACTCTTGCTCGACATGCATCTTAAGCTCAGCGGCCGACATAGCAGACAGCATCGCTAACGCCATTTTTGCCCCCACGCCATTGATTTTGATAAGCTGACGAAACACTTCACGCTCTTTGCGATCGATAAACCCATAAAGCAGCTGCGCGTCTTCGCGCACATGCAAATGCGTCCAGATGCGAGCCTGCTGATCGAGCTGTAACTGACAAAATGACGGCAATGGTAGCTCGATATCATACCCCACGCCAGATGCGGTCAAAATACATGCCGTTGGTGCCATCAGGTACGCGACCTGCCCTGTAATCAGTCCAATCATCATCCATTACCTATCATTATAAAAAATAAACCGCGCCTTACTCTACGCTTACTACTCAATATTTTGGTTTAAAAACGCCTATGTAAAAACGTACGCATAAACCTCTTGCGCTTACACCCAGCCATTTAGAGCAAAAAGGCGTTTGCATATCGATATGACAAACGCCTTCTTTGATAAGCTCAGCCCTACTTGTCAGGCTTAGTTATAAAAATCAACCATACCTTCAAGACTGATTGGGCGAATCTTGTGCGCTTGACCAGCAGAACCAAAGGCCTCAAAACGGTTGGTACAGATGTCAGACATCGCGACCATAGAAGCTTTGAAATATTTACGTGGATCAAACTCACTTGGGTTTTCTACCAAAAACTGGCGGATAGCGCCTGTGGAAGCCAACCGCAAATCGGTATCGATGTTTACTTTACGCACACCATGTTTGATGGCCTCGACGATTTGCTCAACGGGCACGCCGTATGTTTCACCGATATCACCGCCATTTTCGTTGATGACTTTGAGCCACTCTTGCGGCACAGAAGACGAGCCATGCATGACCAAATGCGTGTTTGGGATACGGGCATGAATCTCTTTGACGCGCTCGATAGATAGGATATCGCCTGTCGGTGGACGTGTAAACTTATAAGCACCGTGACTGGTACCAATCGCAATGGCGAGTGCATCGACATTGGTATCTTTGACAAACTGCTCGGCTTCGTCCGCACTGGTCAATAGCTGCTCATGGTCCAACACGCCCTCTGCTCCTGAGCCATCTTCTTCGCCCGCCATGCCAGTCTCAAGGCTACCCAAACAGCCAATCTCACCTTCGACAGAAACGCCGCACGCATGCGCCATCTTGACCACTTCGCGTGTGACGCTAGCGTTATAATCGTAATCCATTGGGGTTTTGCCGTCCTCACCCAGTGAGCCGTCCATCATCACCGATGAAAAACCTAGCTGAATAGAGCGTTGGCAAATGGCAGGCGACATGCCATGGTCTTGGTGCATCACTACAGGAATGTGTGGCCATTCTTCTATAGCAGCGATAATCAGATGACGTAAAAACGCCGAGCCTGCATATTTGCGAGCGCCAGCACTGGCTTGGACGATGACCGGTGAGTCGCAGGCGTCGGCCGCCATCATGATTGCACGCATCTGCTCTAAGTTATTGACATTAAAAGCAGGCACCCCGTAATTATGCTCGGCGGCGTGATCTAGAAGTTGACGTAAGGATATTAAGGCCATAAAAAGCTCTCTGATTAAAATTTTGGATAGTATGTAAAATAGCTTTTGTAATGATAGCAGCAACATAGCGCTGCCTATATGACTCGCCCAAAGCTGTACACCCAATGATGTTAAAACTGCCCGTCTGGCAAAACCATTGGCAACTGGCAATAATAGACGCTCATTATCGTGCGCTGATTATAGCAAAAATTGCCTTGTCTTCGTAGCGGTTGCCTGACTATTTATTTTGTGACGGATGGACTATAAAGAAATGCTTGTAGTGTTTCGCCATCACCATACAAAAAGCCTTGGCAATCGCCAAGGCTTTTTTAGTATTTTGAGGGCTTATAAAGCAGCTGTTTTATGAGACAATCATTATAGGGCAGTCATCAAAAACTGCTTATTTAGCGAGCTGTATATCAATCTATCAGTAGTCAAACAGTGATAAAAAAGGTTTGAATCGGTCAAACGATGCTTATTTACTAAGTGACTAGTTTTGACAAGCTACTGATTATTGAACCTATTAGTACTGCTGCTCAGCATCAACTGCGACATCATTTGCGCCGTCAGCCACTGCATTTGCGCCATCAGCTACCGCTTCGGCAGTGTTTACTACTGCTTTGTTGGTACCATCAGCGATTGCATCACCTGTGTTTTCTAGAGCGTCTGTCGCAGCCGCGCCAGCAGTTTCAGCGCTTTCGGCGACTTCAGCGCCAGCATTTTGGGCAGCAACTTCTGCTTCTGCAGCAGCAGCTTCTGTCTCTACAGCGGCGGCTTCAGTGTTGGCCGCAACATCATCACCGGCAGACTCAACAGCAGCTTCAGTGTTTTCTTCTGTTTGTTGACTACACGCAGTGATAGCAAAAGTACCAGCAAGTACGCTAGCAAGTAACAAATGACGTTTTAACATAATAAACCTCTCGTAAATAAAGCATGTCAAAATACATGGTTGCGCTATTTTATAGAGTGCAAATAAGACATGCAATAATAATTTTCAGTGTATAAACAAATAAATACGACTTAATAATAATCGGCGGCCATCAATGCCGAAGTCTGTCATACAGAGTACTATATTGATGGCCGTCCTCTTATTTCCACAGCCTACCTTAGATGATTCATCATGGCTGTACATCTAGTGTTACTAACGTACTAAGTAACGTTAAAGGTTTACGCGTCTATCTGCAGGGCAGCAACTGCAGGCAGCACCTTACCTTCGACGAACTCTAAGAAAGCGCCTCCACCTGTAGACATATAACTGACGCCATCCGCCACTTGATATTTATCAATGGCAGCTAGCGTATCACCGCCGCCTGCGATAGAAAACCCAGCACTGTCTTTGACCGCTGCGGCCAATATCTGCGTGCCCTGCCCAAAAGCATCCACTTCAAAAACTCCAACTGGACCATTCCATAAAATGGTCTTGGCATTGATGATAGCCTCAGCCAAGCGCTCAGCGCTTTTTGGCGCGATGTCCAATATCATGTCGTTGTCGCCGATGGCATCGACCGACTTAATGGTCGCAGTGGCTTGTTGTAATGAGCCAGTAAAGTCGGCAAAGTCGATATCGTCTTTATCGGCCACCACCACAAACTCAGGCAATAAAATCTCAGTTTTGCTCATAATATCGCGAGCGCTATCGATCAAATCCGCTTCATACAATGATGCACCAACGCTATGACCTTGCGCCGCCAAAAATGTATTGGCAATACCGCCACCAACGATGATTTGGCTACATACCTCAGCTAAGCTATGCAGCACTTCAAGCTTGGTCGATACCTTTGAGCCACCCACGATAGCCAGCATCGGCTGAGCTGGTGTCTCTAACGCCAAACTTAGCGCATCAAGTTCTGCGGCCAACAACGGCCCTGCGCAGACCTTTTTGCCTGCTTGGTGCATGGCTTGAGTGACGCCCTCTGTCGATGCCTGCGCGCGATGCGCGGTACCAAAGGCATCCATCACAAACACATCGCACAAATCTGCGTATTTTTTTGCCAAAGCAGCTTCGTTTTTCTTCTCGCCTTTGTTAAAACGGACGTTTTCTAGTAGCACTACTTCACCTGCTTTGATAGACACGCCTTGAGTCAGATAGTCAGTGTCTAACCGCACAGGCGCAGCCAGTTTGTCGCTAAGATAATCAGCGACCGGTGCCAATGAATAAATGGCCTCAGGGCTGCCTTCGGTTGGCCGCCCAAGATGTGAGCAGACAATCGCAGCCGCGCCTTTTTCTAGCGCCATCTTAATGGTAGGTAAGCTTGCTTGTAGGCGCGCATCACTGCTGACTTTGCCATCTTTGATTGGCACGTTTAAGTCTTCTCGAATCAAGACAACCTTGTCCGTTAAGCTCAGCTCACTCATACGCAAAAAATTCATTAACCGCTCCTCTACATCATCTATTGTTAATCTACAGTGGACTGCTCGATAAGTCCTAATACCACATATTTATGGTCAATCCTAAATAAAACTGACACCATAATAAAACTGACACCATCGATACGATGCCGCACTATGCCGCCTGAGTGGTAGCGCTCAGGCCGATCAAAAACACTCTAGTAAGAATTTGTGGCGGTGTATTCTAGCAGTTTTCTACCACACTCTCCTATCAAAGCGTGGATTAAATATTACTCAGCAGACAATCACACAAAACCGGCTCGACAAACTGATGATAAAAATCAGCATTTTATAAAACCAGTAACATTTCGTGGTGGCACTCATGGATTGCGCTGTTTATGATAAATCTACACTATGATGACCTTAGGCTAGACCAGAATAAACGCAGGCTCTGCCAAACACAGGCGCTAGCCTAACTGTTTAGTGAATAATAACAACAACCTACTAGGAGAAAACCATGAGTATCGATCTAAAAACAGCAAAACAAAACCTATTAAAACTCAAAGAAGAGTACGAAACTCGCATCGACAAAATCGAAGAACATATCCAAAACCCACAGGACGACCTCAATGAGCACTGGGAAGACCAAGCCATCTCCTACCGTCAAAACGACATGCGAAAAAACCTCATGGCTGAGGCGCGTCAAAGTCTAATTTATGTAGAAAACGCGCTAAGCCGTATCGAAAACGGTAGTTATGGAGAGTGCGAAGTATGCGGCGAGCCAATCGAAGAGCAGCGCCTAGAAGCCCTGCCCTATGCTACGTTATGTATGCAACACGCCAAATAGCGAATGGCTTTTGACTTATCCTTGTGACTTATTTCGTCTTGTGACTTATATAATTAACCTACTTTAGGGCGATTTTATATTGGATTGACGATACTTGGCCATCAGGCCTTTACGTCACCGGCAGCGGCATGCCACTTTGCAAACGCTTGCTGCCACTGCTGACAACGAGGTGCTATCTGCGCAATAGGCAAATCCATAATATCTCCAACGACAGCCACATATTTGATGGGCAAACCTGCCAGCGCGCCGACATTCTCAGCACTTAACCCGCCTATCACGCAGATATCGATGCCTTGCTGGCAGCCTTCTTTTAGCTGCTGGTACGAGATGGTATCGGCTTTGGGCTTGGTTGTAGAAGCAAAAACAGCACCCATGGCCGCATAGTCTGCGCCTTGCTGCTTGGCTTCTTTGACCAGCGCCACTTGTCCATGACACGTACGACCGATAATCTGATCCGGACTTATTTGGCGCTTGGCATCGACCATCTTGCCATCTTGCTGACCTAGGTGTACCCCGACACCGAGCTTGGCCGCCAGCGCACTATCATCATTGATCACGACTGGTACCTGATATCTGCGTGCCAGCTCGACGATTTGCTTGGCTTCTGCCAACAGTGTTGCCGCACCATCTGGCAATGCCGCTGTTTTTTTACGGCGTACTTGCAGCAGACCGACCAGCCCTGTTGCCAGCGCGGCCTCTAGCTTTTGATAGAGTCGCTCAAACTCATCGTCGTTCGTCAGTAAATAAAGCTGAGGTACGACAGCCGATTGCAAGTGATTCATACCACGAGTATCCTTTTTGATATAAAAAAGGCCGTTATATGATATAACAGCCCTTTGAATTATTTTCCCTGTCTATTTTTGCTCTATATACGTGCGTATGTGTGTTTGTATACTGACATCAGTGTCATCCGCACTTATACAGTACGACGCGTGGCCAAGCTGTTTAAGATATTTTTGGCATCGCCCCAGCGCGTGGCTGAGCTGTTTGCGCCCAAAATAACAATAATGGCTGGGCGGTTATTGACCCGCGTTTCCATGACCACACAGCGCCCTGCTTCATTGATAAAGCCGGTCTTTGAGATACCAATAGGATAGCCACCCTCACGTACTAAGCTGCTGGTATTGTTGGCTTTATATGTGCGGTTGCCGCGAGAGTAATTTGATACAAAGAAATCATAGCTTTTGGTGGTGGAGAAGCGGCGAATCACATCGTAGTTACCCGCAGCGCGCACCATCTTGACCAAATCATTTGATGACGCCACATTACGCTTGTCAAGACCCGTTGGATCACCAAAAAAGGCAGTCGTCATACCCAAGTCTTGCGCTTTGCGGTTCATCGCTCGCATAAAGGCACTATATCCACCTGGATAGTTACGCGCCAGACTTTTTGCAGCTGGGTTTTCTGACTTCATCAAGGCCATGAGTAGCATTTCGGCACGGTTGAGGCGATCTCCTACTTTTAGACGAGAGCTTGCACGTTTGGGGCCGACAAAGTCTTCTGCGTCTAAGATAATCTCTTCACGCATATCCAGACCGGCATCTAGTACCACCATCGCGGTCATGACCTTGGTGATACTGGCCATTGGACGGGCAATATCCGCGTCTTTTTCGTAGATAGACTCGCCTGTTTCAGCATCGATCACAGCTACACTACGCGAGTCTGTGCTGATCGGAATCATATCACTACTGCCAAAGGCGCCACGATAGGTGGTGTTGTAGCGATTGCTATTGGTATAGCTATTATTGCTGCTGCCAAAGCTGTTGGTATTGGTGATATTGGTGGTGCCATAACCGGTATCGACTTTTTTGATAGCAGAGCCTGTCGATTTGTACATAATCTTACGGGCTTCAGACAAGCTATCGGCACCGCCCCAGCTGATACGCGCGCTAGATTCTGTATCAGCGCTACCATTAATCGTAAGTGCAGCTTGTGCCACACCACCCAAACTCAGTGAAATCATGGCAGCGATCAGTTGCTGGTTGGTTAATGGTAGTTGCTTCATTGTGCCTCCTGCTGTCGCTATCACGCCAGATACATACGTACATACGATCTGACGCCAAAAACGTTCATAGTGTTTATGAATAGGTTTGTAAGTACTCGTATAGAGTTTTTGTATTTTTAGTGTATCATGGTTTGCTTTCAAGTTTAATGTATCAATCTGATTTAATGGTTTATTTTGTCCCAATTCAAATTTTGCTACAACCACTTTATATTATAGAAACATTGGTTCACATTTCAGCAATATATATTAACCCAAAGCATGGCAATTATTCAAAATTTGATATATTAAACAACAACATCCACATAATATATTAGCAGTATTTTACATCGTCAAAAACTAAAAAATACCTTAGACAGTTTTTTGTCTGTGATTTATGCTAGGCAACATCCCTTCTTCTGACAATATAGTAAAGAGTATAGTGATGATTAAAGTATTGGTAGTCGATGATCATGATTTGGTACGTATGGGTATCAGCCGTATGTTGTCAGACAGTGCGGATATTGAGGTGGTCGGTGAGGCCGATAGCGGCGACATGGCGATCAAAATGGCCAAACAGCTGCACCCTGATGTGGTATTACTCGATGTCAATATGCCCAATATTGGCGGGCTTGAAGCCACCAAACGTTTGGTCCAATTAGACATGGGCATCAAGATTTTGGCAGTCAGCAGTATGTCGGCGCAGCCTTATCCTTCTATGCTGATCAAAGCTGGGGTCAACGGTTATATCACCAAAGGCACACCCTTAGACGAGATGATACGGGCGGTAAAAAAAGTCTATCAAGGGGGTCGCTATTTTAGCCAAGATGTCGCAGAGCAGTTAGCAGACGTCTTGCTATCAGACAATGCCAGCTCGCCCTTTGATTTGCTCAGTGATCGCGAAAAACAAGTAGCGATGATGGTCGTCAACTGCCAAAGCCCGCAGCAAATCGCGGATCAGCTGTTTGTCAGTGTCAAAACCATCAATACGTATCGCTACCGTATCTATGAAAAAGTCGGGGTCGATAGCGATGTCAAACTGACACATTTAGCGATCCGTCATGGTCTGATTCAGCCATAATCTTTGCCTACTTGCCTGCTTAGTAAGTCAACCAGCTAAGCCAAACATCACTGTAAGCCAGCAAGTACTGATTGTCCCATGACGGTGAATTTATGAAACCTGCTATTCGTTTTTTCTCGACCATCACCCGCTCAGCGCCCCCCAATGACACCCTGCCATTGCCACAGCTGCGTAAATTAGGACTGATTTATAGCAGTTATCGCTTTGCTGTGAGCTTGTTTTCTATGCTCATGGTCTATATCACCGCACGTGCTGATAGCGGCGCGTCTTTGCCCAGTTTTTTGCAACAAACCACCCTGAGCTTTTATGTACTGCTTAGCATGATATTGCTCGGTTTGTTTTATGTGGTCAACAAACACATGCGCCAGCAGCTGGCCTTTGGCTTGGCTTTGGATGTCATCATCTTAAGCTTGCTGCTTTATACCGCAGGTGCGCCTGACTTGCAGCTGACCATGCTATATATGGTAGTGGTAGCGGCAAGCTTTATGCTACTTCACAGCTCTCAAGCATTGATCATCACCTTACTGGCGATTATTTTTGTTATTTATCAGCAGTTTTTTTATGCCATTGCCAATAGCATGAGCTTAACCAACTTAGGCGATGCGCTGCTGATGTCTGCCAGTTTTTTGGCGGTGGGTGGCTTGAGCTGGTCTATCTCTCAGCGCCTAGTGCAGTTAGAAAAAGTAGCCGCCCGTCATGCCAAGGAAGTCGAGCGCCTAAATGTCATCAACCAAGAAGTCATCACTCAAATGGTCAATGGCGTTATTGTCATCGATCAGGCGCATATCGTGCTGGCAAATCTTGCCGCGTATCAGCTGCTCAGTATCCCTCATCGTCCATCACTCACCTTAGCTACTACCAGTGAAAGTCGTACGCCAAACGATAGGCGCAGGCTCGATAGCGCATCTGCTACCCAATTAGCAGATTTTGAAGAGCAACTTGACGAGCAGCATCCGCAGCTGCTTCAAGCCTGCTTGACTGTCGCAGCAGGACAGTCGCGTACCTTTACTTATGACTTACCTGCCGTGGCCAATGTATCGGTGTTTGGCAAGCTACGTGTACAGATTATCCCTCTAAAAGACGGCAGTAAACTGGTCATGCTCGAAGATTTGCGCCGTGAGCAAGCCAACGCTCAGCAGCTAAAACTGGCGTCTTTAGGACAGCTGACGGCCAGTATTGCTCATGAGATTAGAAACCCACTGGCCACCATCTCACAAGCCAGCCAGTTGCTCATGGAGGATGTCGTAGAAAGCTGTCACCCACCAGCAAATAACATGACAAGCCCTGCCCCTGATTATAGTGATGAGCACATCGCAGCCAATCATGAGCTGTATAAAATGATATTTTCGCAGACCAAACGCGTCAATCGCATTATAGAAGACATCTTACAGCTGTCGCGTCAGCAGCAAGCAAACCAGCAGCTCATCGTACTTGCCGAATGGATGCCTGCATTTTTAGAAAACCATTTTCAGGGGCATGACGTGTTTTTGCATGTTAAGACCCAGCTGACCATCTCCTTTGACACCCACCAACTAGAGCAAGTATTAATCAACTTAATCAACAATGGTTTGCGTCATAGTAGCTACGCCCACCCTCATGCCTTTGTGGAAATCGAGATTTATTGTGCAGATAACGATGTTATAATCGATATTTTAGATGGTGGTACTGGGGTCCGCGAGCATGATTTACCGCACTTGTTCAATCCGTTTTTTACCACAGATCAAGCAGGGACAGGACTTGGGTTGTATCTATCACAAGCCTTTTGCGAAGCCAATCAAGCTCGCCTGCTATATGTGCCTGAACACACAAAAACCTGCTTTCGCCTCATCGCACCTGCCATCAATGCCTGCTCCCATGTATAAAACGCATTGGTACGACCTTACTATTTGTGTACCAATATCGCACTGATAAGCTGAGCATTTGTAAGCACTTAACTGCAATTGTGATAGATGCTTTGATAATTTTTCGCTACCGAATACGATGAGATGATGTATGACAAAAACCGCGCTAGTCGTTGATGATGAAGTAGATCTGTGCCGATTAATGCAAATCACTTTAACCAAGATGGGCATCAAAAGTGATGTGGCTTATACATTGTCACAAGCAAGAGGCTACTGGCAAGAGCGCGAGTATGACTTTTGCTTAACGGATCTCAAGCTCCCTGACGGCTCAGGTCTGGAGCTGGTCAAAGAAATCAGTGGCAGCACCAACACACCCATTGCCGTTATTACCGCGCACGGTAGTATGGATTTGGCCATCGAAGCCCTCAAGCTTGGCGCTTTTGACTTTGTCAATAAACCACTTGAGCTGCCGCGCCTGCGCCAACTGGTCGAAAACGCCCTCAAAGTCACTCACCAAGGTGACGACCCCGAGGCTGCTCCTGAGAGCACCCCTGAGCAAAAACTCCTCGATAGTAGGCTGATCGGCGACTCAGAGGTGATGCTACCACTGAAAAACACCATTTTAAAACTGGCACGCTCGCAAGCACCGGTGTTTTTATCAGGGGCGTCGGGTACAGGTAAGGAAGTGGTCGCCAGACTGATTCATGATCTCAGTCCACGCCGTGATGGTAGCTTTGTACCTGTGAATTGCGGCGCCATACCCTCCGACCTGATGGAGTCAGAATTTTTTGGCCATAAAAAAGGCAGCTTCACGGGCGCGGTCGCTGACAAACAAGGCCTGTTTCAGCAAGCCAATGGCGGGACTTTATTTTTAGATGAAGTGGCTGACTTGCCGCTAGCGATGCAAGTCAAACTTCTGCGCGCCATTCAAGAAAAAACGGTAAGAGCCATCGGTGATACCAAAGAGATACCTGTCGATATTCGCATATTGTCTGCAACTCATAAAGATTTGGCCCAGCTGGTGCAGGCTGGCACGTTTCGCCAAGATCTCTACTACCGCATCAATGTCATTGAATTAAAACTACCGACGCTCAACGCGCGCCGTGATGACATACCTGTACTAGCGACACACTTTTTGGCCTTGATCGCTGAAGAGTGGCAATTGGAGACGCCGCCGTCACTGACGGCAGCCGCCTGTGAGCGTTTGCAACATCACGACTTTGCAGGCAACGTGCGCGAGCTGCGTAACCTGCTTGAGCGTGCAGTAACCCTAGCAGAAACGCCAAATATCGATATAAACCATCTGGGCCTGCCAGCGTTGACGCCGGCGGATACAGAGCCGCATACGGTAAACGCAGCTACGCAAGGCACAGCACCAACAGCTGAAACACTTGCCGCCCACACTCATCCTGCTTCAGCAGACACGCTTTTGCCAAACAGTCCATCGGAGCAAATGGTGCCTATGGACAGCTCAGCAGCACACGATGAGAAGGGGCAACCTATCCAAACCCCGACTTCGGCCAGCAACTTGCATCCTTATCGCACCCATACGCAGCACTACCCTTCTGTCATCAAAGGTGCGGCGGCCAATCACCCAAAAACGGCGCAGGGCGACAGCGCCGAAAACATAAAAACGGCCAAAGGGCTGGCAGCGACTCATCAGGCCGCACAAGCGCCAAACGAGACAACAAACATCAACAATACAGGCTTACCTGCCCAAGGCTTAGAGCATTATTTACAAGCGCAAGAAAAACAGCTGATCATCACCGCACTAAAGCAAACAGGCTGGAATAAAACCCAAGCCGCTGAACTGCTGGGCACGACTTTTCGCTCTTTACGTTACCGCATGAAAAAACTAGAAATCGATGAAGACCAGCTTGAATAAGGACCAGAGACGACCTATGGCATGGGCGACCATTATATGACTTAGATTGAGCTCACTGTGCGCGGTTGGGCTTTCGGACAAAACGAACGCCTGACGTTAAGGCGCGCTCTTTGAGCAGCTCAAGAGCCTGCTGTCGCCATGTGTTCTCATTTCCAGAGAGCATCACATCAGGTGTCACCCCGATCTCATCTATCTTTTGACCCGTGGCGGTCATATAGTTGGCGACCGTCAGTTTGACTGCTTGCTCATCATTTAGCGGAATCACCGACTGTACCGATCCTTTACCATAGCTGACTTCCCCAAGGATAGTGGCGCGCTGCTGCGCCTGCAGGCTGCTGGCAAGCACCTCGGCCGCCGAAGCCGAGTAGCGATTTTGTAGCACCACCATAGGTAGAGGCTTAAGGATGGCCTCACCTGTCGTGGACAGCACGCGCGGCTCGTTTTGGCGCGCTTGTACCTGCACCACATCAGTATCATTCATAAACAGACTGGCGACATTCACCGCCGAGGTAAGCACGCCGCCTGGATTGTCACGTAGATCCAACAAAATGCCTGAAACCGGCGCGTCTAGATTGATCAAACCTTCAAGCAGCCTGTCACGACTATCGTTTTGAAAGGCTGGTAGCCCAACCACCGCAATACCATCGACCAGCTCTATCTCAATGGTTTGCGGATGGCTGTTATTTCGCTGCAAAGTGGTAGTGTGCTTACGGCGACCCGCTTTAGAAGTCACCACATCTACTTGCGTGCCAGCGATACCCGTCAGCAGTTGCTCAACGTCGTTGGTTTGGCGATTTTCATCAAGCTTAAACTCACCCACCTGATGCAAATAATCGCCGACTGCGATGCCTTTTTTGTCAGCAGGTGAGTCATCGATGACCTCTGTGATGACCCAGTAGCCTTCTTGTGGCTGATAGCTGACCTTGATACCGACATCGCCTACGTCGCCTTCGGTAAAGGCACGCAGGTTTTCATAAGCCTCAGCATCCAAAAACTCAGCATGACTATCGAGCTTGGTCAACATACCGCTCATGGCATTATTAAACAGCGTCTCGTCGTTGACCGCATCGACATACTCACGGCGCACCAAATCGACCACAGCGACAAAGGTCTTGAGCGTCTCAGGAGAAATGGCATTCAATGACACATGCGCGACCTCCGGCGGTATCGCAGTATCGATTACCTCGGCCTCGTCATTGAGCACGCTTTCATCGGCAACGCTATCTATCGAGTCATCGATGTCGTCGGCTGCCTCTAGCATGTCGGCGATATCTGATAGATTGTCTTCTGCAGGGTCTATCTCATCCGTATTTAAGCCAATCAGTCGCAGCTTCTGCGCCGAATGATGACTGGGAGCCGCTGCCGCTTGAGAGAAATTGACACCGACCAGCCCTAGCAGCGCTGCCATAAAGACAGGCTTATATACAGCAGGCGTGCTGGATACACGTCTGCTATCGCGATTGATTTTTTTGATGAGAAAAGAGCGTATGGAATAAATAGAACGCATAAAATACTCGTATTAATCATAAAATATGATGTTTTTTATTATAAAAATATCTGTGATAGCGATGTTATAAGATAGCATCAAGAGCAGAGCTAAGAATAGCAGTGTATTGCAAACCTTCGGTATTTAAATAGTTAACTGTCATTAGTAGGCTGCGGTCGTGACAATAAAAAAACACCTAAAAATATCGCAAAAAAAAAAGGAGAGACAATGATTATCTCTCCTTATAATACAGCGGCACAACGTCTGTCTGTCCTCATCATACCATAGCCATATTACCGCTACAGCACAACTCACAGCATCGCCACAGTATCGTCACGTCACCACAATGAGAACACGCCGCCACTAATAAGGGTGGCGTATGATCATAAAACAGGCTTACGACGCTGGAACCAGTAGGCTCTTACCTGTCATTTCAGCTGGTGTATCCACACTCATCAAGGTCAAAATAGTTGGAGCGATATCGCTGAGCTTACCCCCACTGCGCACCGTGAGTTTTTGCTCGCCGATATAAATCAGCGGTACCAACTCGGTGGTATGCTGAGTATGCACTTGCCCACTTTCATAGTCCTGCATTTGCTCACAGTTGCCATGATCAGCGGTGATGAGCATATCGCCGCCAGCCGCGCGCACAGCAGTCTCAAGACGGCCAATACAGACATCGAGCGCCTCTACCGCTTGCACCGCGGCATCAAAGATACCCGTGTGTCCGACCATATCACCATTGGCATAGTTGACCACTAGCACATCATACTTGCCAGACTCAATCGCCTCGACCAGCTTATCCGTCACTTCAGGGGCGCTCATTTCAGGCTTCAGATCATAAGTGGCCACATCAGGTGATGGTACTAGAATACGGGTCTCGCCTTCATACTCCTCTTCGCGGCCACCACTAAAGAAAAACGTCACATGAGCGTACTTTTCCGTTTCGGCGATACGTAGCTGCGTTTTGCCGATGTTTTGCAAATACTCGCCAAGGGTGTTGGTCAATGAGGTGGGATGATAAGCGATGCTGGTGTGCGGGTTGTCAGCCAGCACATCAGAGTATTTGGTCAGCATGACAAAGGCGGCCAGCTTTGGCTGCTTTTGACGGGCAAACCCTGAAAACTCATGATCTGGCAGCACAAACGCTTGGGTAAGCTCGCGAGCACGATCAGCGCGGAAGTTCATAAAGATCAGCGCGTCGTTGTCTTCAACTGTATAAGGCACTTCATCACGACCAATCACGGTCGTCGGACTGACAAACTCATCCGTCTCGCGCGCTTTATAAGCGGCTTGTACAGCACCATCAGCACGCGTTGCCAAGCGATCAGCTTTGCCTTCAGTGATCAGCTCATAGGCTTTTTGGACGCGCTCCCAGCGATTGTCACGATCCATGGCATAATAACGCCCGATGATACTAGCAATCTGTACGCGGCCACCTTCGTAGTGGGCGTTGAGCTTACCGATATGATCACGCAAGCGATCGATATATTTGTCAGCAGACTTAGGCGGCGTATCGCGGCCATCTAAAAAACAATGCACAAAGACGTTTTTGGCACCATGTACCAGCGCTGAGTGACACATTGCTTCGATATGGTCTTGATGCGAGTGCACCCCGCCATCAGAAAGCAAGCCCATGATATGCACATTACCGCCCAAGTCGTTTGCTGCTTTTACCGCATTGACCAGCGCTTGATTTTTATAAAACTCACGGTTGGCCAACTCGTTTGAGATACGCGTTGAGTCCTGATACAGGACGCGGCCAGCGCCGAGGTTCATATGTCCCACTTCTGAGTTACCAAACTGACCACCGGGTAAACCCACATCTTCTCCAGAGGCAGAGATCAGGCCATGTGGATATTGCTGATAGATTTTATCCAAGTTTGGCATATTGGCCGCAGCAATGGCATTATCCTTATCTTCTTCACGATGACCAAAGCCGTCCAATATCATCAAAACATGCGGTGTTTTTTTATTTTGTCCGCCGTTTTTGTCATTAAGTGGTGCCTGATTGTCATCGATAGACTCTGATGGTTGCTGGTTCGTGGTCATATATTACCGCTCCTCAAGTGAATGAACGCCTATAATGCTGTCTTAGGGTGTTGAAAGCCCTCTATATTAGCACATATCTGAAAATTGCTGAAAAACTGACAAATTTTCACTACGTAGCAATCTGTAATTGCTACTTGCAATCACACTTTTCATTGGTTAAGATGAAACTATTCTGAAGTGTTGGCTAGTAGATGTTTATTCCCTGAGCCGATAATGCTTTACTAGGATGTGGTACCTATTGCCTCATTGTGTATGCCTGCACCGCTTGCGGTGTATCAGGAAACCTGCAGAGGTAGTGACGCATCCGCCCTGAACTTCACGGTTCATGGGTCACCATCTTACGGCGGCACTTCGGTTGTTCTATTCGGTCTTCTCTTTATTTTATTGCTTGTAAAATACAAAGGATAAATAAGCCATTAAGACCAGCAAAAAGCCCCTTTCGCTCAGCACGAAAGGGGCTTTTTGCTATCTGCTTTACGACTTACTATCATTCATCATTGGCAGACTTGGTGATTTTTTTCACATCTTTGGGCACGCTTTTGGCCGTACCATCTACGGTAGTATGCTGTTTAAAGACATCGCCAAACGGGTTTTGCGACTGCTGACCAAAGGGGTTTTGACCACCCATACCACCTGCACCGCCAAACGGATTTTGACCGCCCATGCCACCAAATGGGTTTTGACCGCCCATCTGTCCACCCATTTGTTTTGCCATCATTTCCATCATTTTTTGCTGGTTGTTCATGACATAGTTGTTGGCCGCATCTTTCAGCTTTTTTTGTACAGGCGGTAACACAACCAATAACGCTAGTAAATCACTGAGTACCCCTGGTATCAGTAATAAAATACCGGCTGCCGCCATCGCCACACTCTTTAGCATGGTAGACTCTTGCGGGCGCATCGCTGGATTCATCATGCCACCTGCTTTCATCTGCTGCGCCATCGGGTTGAGCGCGGCCATGCCTTTGCGCATCAGTGACACACCGATGACAGCGGCGATGATAAACCACATAAATACCCACCAGCCACTCATAAACTGAGCAAGCAAATACCACAGCAGCATCTCAATAATAAACCAAACAATGGCGATACCAACGATCTGACCCATAAAGTGTCGTCCTATAAAATAAAAGCCAATAAATAAAGCGCCATACAAATTAAGATGGCTAACATATGATGTATATGGGGATTGATTGCTATACTATCAAACTTATAGCGGATTTTTAAGATATAAAACAAAATGTAAGTAAGACGGAATACTATGGCAATTATTATTGGGATTGACCCAGGCTCGCGTATGACCGGTTATGGCATCGTGCAACAAACCGGCGACAAACTGATCTATATCGATGCAGGAACCATTCGCACAGATACCAAGGAGATGCCTGAGCGCTTAAAGCGTATTTTTAATGGGTTGACGCGTATTACTCAGCACCATCTAAAATATACTGACGAGCCAATTCATACGGCAATCGAACAAGTTTTTATGGCCGAAAACCCAGACTCAGCGCTGAAGCTCGGTCAAGCCCGCGGTGCCGCTATCGCAGCGATGGTAGCACTAGACTTAGAGGTGTCGGAGTACACTGCTCGTCAGATCAAGCAGGCGGTTTGCGGCTATGGCGCAGCGGCCAAAGAGCAAGTGCAGGAGATGGTATGCCGTATACTATCGTTAGACGTTGTGCCACAGCAAGATGCCGCCGACGGCCTTGCTTGTGCGATTTGTCATGCCCACTCCAGCCATTCGATGAACAAACTGATATTAAACAGCGCCATGCGCGGGCGCGGCAGCTCTAAGAAAAAAGGCCGCTGGCGGCTAACAGAAGAAGACTTGGGCAATTTACGTTAGGTCATCAAGCTATTTGTCTGCAAGTCATCAGACATAAAAAACACGCGTCATTTGAACGCGTGTTTTCTTAAATCATTTTGGCTATCTCGCCCTCGTTTTAAATAGCCAAAACAACCAACCAACTTACTGTAAAAGCCTCACTCTACCACACTACTTTCTATCACAGCATCGAGTACATAAGCGTACTCTTCACCTGTTGATACTGCGTCTTCGGTATCCAACAGATAGCGCTGGAGACGCAGCACTTCATCATGCTTGCCGTCATGCTGATAGCCTTCGATTTCGCCTGTGAACGCAGCCCATTTACCTTCACTGGTCTTGATACCTTGATCATCATAAGTGATGGGTTTAACTTGCAAACACTGCTGCGTCCCCTCAGCGGTGCAAGGGGCTTTTTTAGCGTTGACGGCCCAAAAGACGGTTTTTCCTTTGCTATTATATTTCGCCTGTGAGGTCAGCCGCCCTTTCCAAGTCAACGTCACCTCATCGCTGGTCACTTGCGTGAGTAAGGGCCGCTCATCTGTCGTCACGCTCAACTCACTCGTACCCTGCATCAATGTGTTCAGACGATTTTCAGCCTCATTGAGATCTTGGCAAAGCATTTGTGTACTCATGCTATCTTCGGTGGTCAACGTATTACCCTGCAGCTGATAAACCGCGCTCATAGCATTGCAGCCAACACTATAGCTCAAAGTGTCTTGCCCTTGATTTTGATTAAACAGTAATGATACTTGGTCTTTGATATCAGCCAGCATAGACACCGAGGGCCCACTGCCAGCATTCTGAATATCCGATAGCGTCCAACGATAGCGTGATAGGCTTTCGATCATTTTTTGCTCTACCGTCAGCTTATCATCATGGCCATCGTCTGTATCCGTATTCTCTACATTCATCTCGTCTATTGGCGTAGCGCCATCTGTTTCACTGGTTGCCGCCGCTTCATGACGATCTACCGTGTCGCCATCAGCAGGCGCAGTGGATTTTTGACAAGCGCCCAGCGCTAGGCTTGCTACTAGCATGCTTGGTAATAGTAGCCATTTCGAAGCGGGTTTTGCGGTTTTACTTACCATACAACGTACCTCTTAGTAAGCTTGGTTTCTTTTTTTGTATAAAACAGATGTGGCCAAAAACTGTCAAATATCATTTAAGCTCTATTACAAAGCTTTTTATGCAACGTCTAAAAGCTCAGGATAGATTTCTCACTATAACGCTGTGTCTACTGCACTATGTAATAAAATGTTTATTTTTATTACATCTTTTAAAAACAGTTCCCAAATCCATGTTTTAGTGCTAGTAGTCGTGAGTTACTATCTTGCAGCTTCTATCTTGGCTTGATTATAACGCCTTATTAACACTGCATAAAAAAACAGCCAATCATGAGATAAGCTGTTTTAATTGAATCTAAGCTGTCAGCAGTTGAAGAGTTAACTAAGTAGCTGGTTAAGGAAAAACGTAAGAAATACGTAGCCGACTACTTATCAATCTCTCGTGTCCATCCCTCATCACTTACTGCCATCTACGGGCTTGGCTTTTGCCATATTTTTGATACTAAACTGCTCATTCATTTTTTGATAAAAGCGCGCTAGGTTTTCACCTTGCTCGCTTGGGTCAATTTTAAGTATTTTGCCAAAATCTAACCCCAAGTACAGCACAATATCGGCAAAGCTTAACTGCTCACCCACGAGATAGTCGCGACCTACTAAAGCGTTCTCAAAATAGCCCATGGCTTTGGTAGCACGGGCGATAGATGGCTGGACAAACTCAGGAACCTGCTCGACACGCTGAGCCTTGGAAGGATGACTGTGCTGAAACGCCAGCATTAGGTTGTACAACACCTCAAGCTCAGCGATCCGGCGCATGGCGCAAACTTGCGCGCGCTGTACCACATCATTTCCCATCACAGAGCGCTCGCCATAGACGCGGTCTAGATACTCACAGACCGCTTGTGAGTCGTTGAGCACCGTCCCATCGTCTAAGGTCAAGACCGGTACCGTCTGCATCGGATTGATCTTGGTAAATTCCGCCGACATCTGCTCGTTGGCTGCAAAGTCGATATCTATCACATCGACGTCATCCATGTCATCGACATCAATCCCTTTTGATACCAAAAGTATCAAAGCTTTACGGGGGTTTGGGGCAGTACGAGTAACGTATAGTTTTTTCATAGTAAACTCCTTGTAAAATAGATAGATAACGATTTAGCGCTGCCAGCCATTATTGTAATGAGTAACGAGCCTTGCTGAGCATTCGTATTGAGTGGCTACGACCCACTCAAATCTGGCTCACATCCTGACGCTCTATCATAGTTATAGCTTACTCAGCGCACCATAGCAAAGCTTTCTTGTCTTTTGCCACGGCAGAGGCCTAAAGCTAGATAAATACGACAGTTGAGATATAAAAAAAGCCTCACAACTTTACGTCGTGAGACTTTGTATCATGCGACTTGCCATTCACTGCCACTTATTTATTAGGGGCAGGTGTGGTACGTAGATAGGGCTTAATTTCTGTATGGCCTTTTGGATAGTTGGCAGGGATGTCTTCGTTTTTGACACTTGGCGGGATGATCACATCGTCGCCATCTTTCCAGTCGACTGGTGTGGCAACATTATATTCATCAGACAACTGTAGCGCATCGATGACCCGAACGATCTCATCGAAGTTACGACCACAGCTGGCTGGATAGGTCAGGGTCAGACGTACTTTTTTGTTTGGATCAATGATAAACACGCTGCGAACTGTCGCGGTGTTATCAGCATTTGGGTGAATCATGTCATACAAATCCGCAACCGTGCGATCAGAGTCTGCAATGATAGGGAATTTCACCGCAGCGCCTTGTGTCTCTTCGATGTCGCTGACCCAGCCTTTGTGATCTTCTAAGCCGTCCACTGACAGAGCAATCGGCTTGACATTGCGTTTTTGGAACTCACCGCCCAATGCAGCGGTGCGGCCAAGCTCAGTAGTACAAACTGGCGTATAGTCGGCAGGATGCGAAAACAATACCACCCAGCTATCACCCGCCCAATCATAAAAATTAATATCACCCTCTGTGGTGGTTGCATCAAAGTTTGGTGCGGTGTCGCCTAAACGTAAATGTGCCATACTAAATTCCTTATTTATATGAATGATGAGCGCCGATCTTACTGTCTTATGCGCCCTATTATTATAAACCGATTATTGCAATGTGCGAGACGGTTTGATCATTTGCTTATCCCGTCTAGTGCATCAATAAAAACTCACTTTATAGTACCAAACTGGTTATGAATGTCTTGTGAAGGATTGTAATGCGTTTATTCCATTTATCACTAAATAAACCAGTATCAGTATATAGGTAGCATAGCGCATTGAACTACCATGCCTGTATCCCACAACCAAAATTCATAAAAAACCCACCCCTAGCGCACTAGAGATGGGTCAGTATAAAAGGACAATGATTTGACATAATAATTTGACGTTAAGCCCTAAGGGCAAGCTCAAAGGCTATGCATTAAGCTGGCTTATAACTGTCGCGTAAGCTGACAATTTGGTTAAATACCGGCTTGTCACTGGTGTGCTCTTCGCTATCGGCGATGAAGTAGCCTTCACGCTCAAACTGAAAGCGCGTGCCAGCATCTGCGTTGGCCAGTGACGGCTCAACCACTGCTGCAAGCTCAGTCAATGAATTGGGATTGAGTACTTGATGCACATCACTGGCACTACCTGGGTCCTCGACACTAAATAACTGCTCATACATACGCACGGTCGCAGGCACGCCAAGGCTGGCTGATACCCAATGAATCACGCCTTTGACTTTGCGGCCTTCAGGGTTGTTGCCCAATGTCGCAGGATCAATCGTCGCTTTTAGCTCGGTCACATTACCAGCATCGTCCGTAATGTGTTCAGTCACGGCCAGCACATAGGTGTTACGCAGGCGGATTTCTGGCTTTGCTGGTGACAGGCGCTTATAACCGGCTGGCGGCTCAATCTCATAGTCGCCTTGGTCGATATAAAGGGTTTCGGTAAATGGAATCTCACGCTCACCCATATCGATGTTGGGATGTTTTGGCTGCTTGAGCCATAGAGTCTGAGCGTCTTCATCCCAGCGCGCATTGACGCTATCAGCCTTTTGTGACTCCCAGCTGCTAACCGCATCATAGAAGTTAGTAATCGTCACTTTTAACGGCTTAAGCACCGCCATGCCGCGCGCGGTCGTCATCTCGAGTGATTGACGAATGCTAAATTCTAATAGACGAAAATCAACAACGCTGTCGACTTTGGTCACGCCAACGCGCTCACAGAAATCGCGCAGACCCTCTGGCGTATAACCACGGCGGCGCATGCCCGCGATAGTCGGCATACGCGGATCATCCCAGCCGCTCACCACCCCTTCATCGACCAACTGTTTGAGCTTGCGCTTACTGGTCATGGTGTGGTCGACATTTAAGCGGCTAAACTCATACTGATGTGGCGGCACTTCAAAGCCAATTTTTTCTACTGCCCAATCATAAAACGGACGATGGTCTTCAAACTCTAGTGTACACAACGAATGAGTAATACCTTCGAGCGCATCAGAGAGCGGATGGGCAAAGTCATACATCGGATAGATGCACCATTTATCGCCGGTTTGATGATGCGCTTGGTGCATGACGCGGTAGATGACAGGGTCACGCATGTTCATGTTTGGGCTGGCCATATCAATCTTGGCACGTAGCACCGCTTCGCCTTCGGCAAACTTGCCGTCTTTCATCTCATTAAAGCGCGCTAAGTTTTCTGCAACACTGGCATCACGTTGCGGTGATGGCGTACCTGCCTCATTAAATGAGCCGCGGTTGTCGCGGATTTGTTCAGGCGACTGCAAATCCACATAAGCGTCGCCCTGCTCGATAAGCTGCACCGCCCACGCATAGAGCTGATCAAAATAACCTGAGGCATGATGCGCCTCGCCTGCCCACTCAAACCCAAGCCATTTGACATCGTTTTCGATATTGTCGATGAAGTCTTGTTTTTCTGCCGTTGGGTTGGTGTCATCAAAACGCAAATTACAGACCCCGCCAAACTCCTCAGCAATACCAAAGTTTAGGCAGATTGATTTGACATGACCCAAGTGCAAATAGCCGTTTGGTTCAGGGGGAAATCTCGTTACGATTTGGGGGTATTTTTGCGCCTTAATATCATCACGAATGATATTACGAATAAAGTCGTTTTTTTGTGCATTATTGCTTGAGTGCTCACTCATTACTCATTGCTCCTAGCGCAAGTATTCAGCGCGTGTTACCACGCTCAAAAATGATAAATTAAAAAAGACTGATAAAAGATAACGTTGCGTTATTCTATCAGCTTTTGCAAAGCCATTAACAGCCTGATACATGACAGACGACAAAAAAGCCGTTAGACTAGCCATAACTTTTTAACCACCCACTTTTAACCACCACTTGACAGCGTCATTTAAGGCGCTGCAATCAAAAAAGGAATATCACATGGTAGACATGCCGCCAGTAGTACAACTAGACACCAATATGGGTGCGATCGTCATCGAACTCAACGAAGAAAAAGCACCAAAAACCGTAGAAAACTTCTTAAACTACGTAAAATCTGGCCATTATGACGGCACGATTTTTCATCGCATCATCGATGGCTTTATGATTCAAGGCGGCGGTATGGACGCTGAGATGAATGAAAAATCAACCAATGCTCCTATCGAAAACGAAGCGGACAATGGCCTAAAGAATGACAAAGGCACTATCGCCATGGCGCGTACGCAAGATCCGCATTCAGCGACCAGCCAATTCTTTATCAATGTCAAAGACAATGACTTCCTCAACCACTCTGGCAAAAACATGCAAGGCTGGGGTTATACAGTATTTGGTAAAGTCACCAGCGGTATGGATGTCATCGACAAAATGCGCGGCGTACCAACTGGTCGCTTCGGCATGCATGCTGATGTGCCAAAAGAGCCTGTTGTTATCAACTCTGCGACCATCGTTTCTCAGTAGGTCGTGATAAGTAAGTGTTACTGATAGTCTGACAATAGACGACAAGGATTATGATAAATGCAAACGTTTAATCATCTGATAACGACCCGCCCACATGAGGTGCGGCAAGTATTCATCAGCGATTTGCATTTATCGCCAGAGGAGCCTGCCTTAGTGCAGGCTTTTTTGGCGCTACTTGATGACTGTCTGGCCCTGCCCGTCCTCAAACGCTTGTTTATCTTAGGCGATTGGTTTGAGGTCTGGATCGGTGATGACGCTTATTTGACGTTATCAGATGCCGCGCGCCAAACCCACTGGCTCACCCCGCTTATCGCTAAATTAAAACAACTGCGCATCAATGGCTGTGAGATATTGGTGATGCATGGCAATCGTGATTTTCTGCTAGGTCAGCCGTTTTGCAACCTGTTTGGCGGGGAGCTGATTGATGAGCCGCATATGTTAACCATCGGGCAGCAACACTACCGTCTCGAGCATGGCGACGCGCTCTGTACCGATGATAAAAAATATCAGTTTTTTCGTAAAATCATGCGCAACCGTCTAACCCAGTGGTATCTGCTCAATAAATCCTTAAAAAAACGCTTGGCCATCGCGGAAAAAATGCGCCAAAAAAGCCAACAAAACAACGCCAATAAAGCCGCTCATATTATGGATGTCAACGATGAGGCGGTGATACAAGCCGTGGCTAATAGCGATGCGCTGCTACATGGTCATACCCATCGTCCAGATATCCATCAAGCAACGACAGATAAAAAACGCTACGTGCTGGGTGACTGGCGCTTAATCGATAAAGAGAAGCGGCAACCAACCGTCAGCGCAGTGATTGGCGTGATGATCACTAATGCACACTCAGATAGCAATAAAGCTAAATTTGAATTGGTTGAATTTAGCTCACTGGTCTAGCTTATTTTTTACAAACCAAACGATGTCATAAAATGATGTAATAGGATAAAGGGTCTGCTAACTATTTAGCAGACCCTTTATAATTGGCTATTCACTTATTAAGTGCAAGATCATTACTTATCGAGCTTAACTTATCAATCTTATAGTCAGTTCAAATTAAAATTGTTATAAATCTAAACGCGCTACTGGTATAAATTTTACTTGCGTGCTGTTATCACAGAGGCTGCGCAAAATTCATCCCAGCAGCGCTATGTCATTTTTAGAGTGAATTGACTATATTAAGGCATGAGTTTAAAAAAGTGCTGACGATAATGCTTAAGCTCACGAATAGAGTCAAGGATATCATCTAACGCAAGATGGCTGCCGCCCTTTTCAAAGTTTTTCAAGATATCAGGGCGCCAGCGAAAGCACAGCTCTTTAATCGATGACACGTCAAGGTTGCGATAATGAAAGAACCGCTCCAGCTCTGGCATTTGCCGCGCCAAAAAGCGACGATCTTGACAGATCGAGTTACCGCACATCGGCGATTTACCGCTATCGACCCATTTATTCAAAAACTTAATGGTTTCCGCTTCAGCCTCTGCCAGCGTCACCTTACTACGGCGCACCCGATCGATCAGACCTGACTGACCATGTTGCTTGGTGTTCCAGTCATCCATTTTGTTTAATACCTGATCGGATACTTTAATCGCAAACACCGGCCCTTCTGCAAGGACGTTTAAATCTTCGTCAGTGACGACAGTGGCAATCTCGATAATCTCATCGTTTAAGGTGTCAAGTCCGGTCATCTCTAAGTCAATCCATACCAGCCCTTTTTTGCCTTGATTTTTGATCTTAATTTTATTGGGATGGTCGCCGGTAGTCATAAAATATCCTATGGTCAATAATTTTTGGAGCAAGTTGTTATATAAAAAGTGCCGTTTTATCTACGGTGACAAGATGAGGGCTTGGGATTTAACAGTGCCAAATCAGCCCTGATATTACAAAACCACTATCTGCCACGGACGGTTTAGGCTGTATGTTAGCAAATTTTCACGCTACACTTAGCAATATTTTTATAATAGGTCAAAACCATGGCATTAATACGGCAACGCAAACTGACTAAACAACAGATTCGTCGCATTGACAAACAGCAGCTCGACAGTCAAGACAGCCTCGATGACAGTTTGATGGATGGCGTGGTCATGGCGCATTATGGCAAGCAGCTAGAGGTACAAATCACCAGCTTGCCTGCGGTGCTACCGGTGCAGCCAGAGATTGCGCCTGATGATCCTGAGCCATTTTGGCAAGCGCTGGAGTTGGGCGATATATGGCGCTGTCATGTGCGTACTAACCTGCCTATGCTGGCGGCAGGCGACCACGTACGCTGGACAGCTGACCCCAATACCGGCTTTGGCCGTATCGAGTCGGTCAAACCGCGTACCTCTCTTGTCTCACGCCCAGATCGGTATCATAAGCTCAAACCTGTCGCTGCCAATATCGATATCTTGGCGATTGTGTTTGCGCCACTACCAGCGGCGGCGGCGTCCCTGATCGATCGCTATTTGGTGGTCTGTCATCACGCGGGCGTCAAGCCGCTATTGGTATTGAACAAAGCCGACCTACTCGCGCAAGAAGACGGCGTCGATACCAGAGAGCTTTTGACTCAATACGCGGCTCTTGGCTACGAGAGCGTACTGACGTCGGTTGACTGTCCTGAAAACATCGCCGCTAGCGACGCCCAAACAGGTCTTGATGAGCTCAAGCGTCATATAGATAAAAAGCTGGTGATTTTTGCTGGACAATCTGGCGTCGGTAAAAGCAGTCTTATCAATGCACTGTTGCCTGAGTCAGGGCAAATGGTCAACGTCATCTCCGAAAACTCGAAACTTGGCCAGCATACCACCACCACCAGTCGCTTATTGCCGTTTAATCCAGAGGACTTGACCGAGGGCGGCATCGTCGATACGCCTGGTATTCGCGAATATGGTATCTGGCATTTAGATCCTGATGATATTATTTCAGGCTTTATTGAGCTTGCGCCGCTTGCCGGTGACTGTCAGTTTCGTGATTGCAAACATACTCATAACAGCAAAGGCTGCGCGCTATGGCAAGCGGTAGCTGATGGTGATGTGCTACAGCGCCGAGTCGAAAACCTGGTGACCTTGAGCGAAGAGGCTGATACCAAGCCCTATTAACAACGCTATGTATCAAATCAGCATTATTAAAACGTAGGTTGCTCATCATACATTTACTATAGATGACCTAATCGGTATAATAGCGCCTTGTTCAAAATCATTGAGCTATCTTCTCGGCTTAATAGAACACTTATTTTTTGGAGGTATGGTTTGGATCGTGCGCTAGAATTTGTGGGCAACCACCCGTTTTTGTTTGGTATATTAGCCGTACTTGCTGTACTGTTTTTTACCATCGAAAACAAACGTAGTGGTAGAAAAATATCGCCCAACACGCTTGGTATGATGGTGAACTCGCAAAACGCGCAGCTGATCGATATTCGCGCCAAAAAGAAATTTTTGACCGGCTATATTCAAGGCAGCCGCAACATACCTTTTACTGAGCTAAAAGATCGCCTAGAAGAAATCCGCGCCATCCAGCAGCCAGTGGTCATCATCTGCGACATGGGCGTACAGGCAGGCGCAGCCATTCAAATGATTGGCAAAGATGACGTTTATCGCTTAGAAGGTGGCATTGGCGGCTGGCAGGCAGCTGGTATGCCACTCGTTGGCCTAAAAGATGCTAAGTCAAAAACCAAAGGCAAGGCCAAGCCGTCATTGCACAAATAGCTGGTGCTGCATTATTTAGTATCAGTAACCATCAAAAAGACACCGCATTTAGGTGTCTTTTTTTATATGGTATATAGTCGATGCACTCTAAAAATAATATAGCGCTACTGGGATGCTATTTTTAAACGTAGGTTGCGCAGCCTATGGGAACGCAGCACGTAAGTAAAATTTTAGCGGCCTTGCTGGTTAATAAACACATGACTTTTTTATCTAGAATCGATTATAGTTATATCGCTGCAGCGCCTTTTTGGCCCATCCCGCTTGAATTTGCCTGACACATCCCCACTGTACTAATAAGCCCGACCCAATACCTCGCACGTTTACTTGTGAGTAACTGATAATCATCATTTTTATCACATGATTTTTTATCGTATTTTTTATAATCACTAGGGTCTGTTAAGCCTTCCACTTTTTATTCATATTTTTTATGCGTAGTTTTTATAATAAAGTCATTACTGACGACCATACTGACCAATAAGGATTTATCATGACTGTATCTGTCAAAGTTTATACCACGCCTATCTGCCCGTACTGCTCTAACGCCAAACAATTACTAAAAACCAAAGGCGTCGATTATGAAGAAATCGGTATGCACGATATGACGAGCGAAGAGCGCCGCGCATTGATGCAAAAGACCAATAACTATCGCACCGTGCCACAGATTTTTGTGGGTGATACCTTTGTCGGCGGTTTTGATGAGCTCAATCAACTGAACCAACAAGGCAAGCTTGACGAGCTATTGGCTGGTTAATTTACAAGTTTTTTGCAACCTTGTTTTGCGGTTTGTCATCAGCTGTGTAATGATAAGCAGCGGCAAAATAAAACACGGTGCTATGCAATGCGTGTGATAAAACGGCGAGATTGGTCTTTTTGGTTCAATCTTGGCCACTATTACCATAAGCCTTTTATGACGAAGCTTTTGTTGTAGTATTTTTAATCATAGTATTTTTAATCATAACTTGCCCAATCATTTGATCTAATTTTAGAGGAATTATCATGGCTGAAGAACAAGCACAACCACAATTGGCACTAGAGCGCATTTATGTAAAAGACATGTCACTTGAGGTGCCAGGCGCGAGCGTATTTACCAAAGAATGGAACCCAGAGCTTGACATCAATCTCTCTAGCAACGCAGAAAAGCTAGACGACGATCATTATCAAATCGTCTTGACCGTCAGCGTGACTGCAAAAAACGCAGGCGAAGCTGCATTTATCGCTGAGGTGCATCAAGCGGGTATTTTCTTATTAAAAGACATTCCAGAAGACCAAATCGGTCAAATTCTAGGCGCTTATTGCCCAAATGTGCTATTCCCCTATGCACGCGAAGTCATCAGCGACATCGTCACACGTGGTAGCTTCCCGCAGTTACTGCTCGCTCCTGTAAACTTTGACCAAGCCTACGCACAAAGCCAGCAGCAAGCACAAGTTGATGCGCAAGGTAATGCATAAGCAGTAAGCTGCTAAAGCAGAAAGCTGTTGTGCAAAATGCGTATTAAAAGCCGCTTACTTGTCATAGGTAAGCGGTTTTTTTATGAGTATGGTTGTGTGTGGGCAGGGTTGTGCGGGCAAGGCTATATGAGTGCGTATCAGCCACAAAAAAACCCTGCTAAGAAACAGGGCTTTCAATCACGGTATCGGTTATCTTATAACAAGATTAACCCTTTAGCGCCGTTAAGATTTGTTGTTTGACATCATCAATCGCTTGCGTGCCGTCAAACTTATCGTATTTCGGCGCATCACCACCTTCAGCCGCTTTGTTTTGATAAAAATCTACCAGCGCTGAGGTTTGCTGATGATACGTCGCTAGGCGATCACGAATGGTTGACTCTTGATCGTCCTCACGCTGGATCAGCGCTTCACCCGTCACATCATCGATACCTTCGACCTTTGGCGGATTGTGATCGACGTGGTAAACACGGCCTGAGCCTGGGTGCTGGCGACGGCCAGACAAACGCTTGACGATTTCGTCATCAGGTACGCTGATTTCGATGACATGGTCGATTGCAACATCCGCATCAGCCAGCGCTTGCGCTTGTGGAATCGTACGTGGAAAACCATCTAAGATACAACCATTGGCACAGTCAGGCTTGGCGATACGTTCTTTCACTAGGTTAATGATAAGGTCGTCAGATACCAAACCACCAGCATTCATGATGTCTTTGGCTTGTTTGCCAAGCTCACTGCCTTCTTTGATTGCTGCTCGCAACATATCGCCAGTTGAGATCTGCGGAATATCATACTCTTTAGAAATAAACTGGGCTTGGGTACCTTTACCGGCGCCTGGTGGACCTAGCAAAATAATACGCATCATTACACGACTCTCCTCAATAGGTAGGATTTTGGGACTAATAAATACTTAGGGATTGGTTGGTTGCTAAGCTACCTTACCTTGTGGCTTGACAAAGCTCAAGTATTTTCATTATCTGCAGTAAAAAGTCGCAATGACTTCTCTGTTCATATAATGCAGTTGCGCGCTGCTGTGACGACGACAGCGCGCTTACTGAGCAGGTAGTAGTCGCTACTAACAACCGTTATAAATACTAGGGAATTTGTTGATTGATTTCAACATTGGCCTGATTTTGATCGGCACTAATGACCACAGGGTTGCCAGACAAGTCGCCTGACTCAGCCGCCGCGGTGCCGCTATGACTGATACGAGCGATCACTGCCAGCTGTACCTTGTCTGCACGCGCCGATTGCAAGGTGCGTTCAGGCATCATCGCATCGAGATCGCTTAGACTGATAGTGGCCTCGCCTTGTTTGATCACGCTGATCGGTAAGCGCTTGGCGGCAAATGGCGGTCCACCGTTGACATCACGTATCGCCACAAAAAGTACATCGTCTGCCTTGACAAGTGGCAACAGGCTGGCGCTGATTCTAATGCTTACCTCCACCCCTTCTGAGGCTTGCTGCTGCTGCGCGCTGACATTGGCGCTGAGCTCATCTAGGCTGGCTAAGGCTTTTGTATGGTCGCCAGGTTTGGCCGCGATACTGCTCCGCAGACGTTTAATCCAGCCTTGCGCCTCCTCAAAGTTATTACTACGCGCCTCGCCCATGGCCATCAGCATTTGCGCGCCTTCATGGCTTGGGTTTTTGGCCAGCACGTCCTGCAAGACGCGGCGACTGGTGGCGTCTAGTTGGCCTTTATTGGCAAAGAAGCTGATCTGTGCATAGGTCGTCGCAATCTCCTCGTTATCAGGCGATAAGCGATAAGCACGTGATAATGCCTCTAGCGCCGAGTCTGTCGCTTCTAATGACAAAAACAGCTCAGATAAACGCATCCAGCGATTGGGGTCATCAGCATGACGATAGACATTGGTCTGCATCGCGCTGATAAGCTGCTGGCCGTTTTCGATTGCCCATACAGGTGGCTGATCGATTTTGCCAGTCAACAAGTCATCAGCGACTTTTCCGACCTTGTCTTCGGCCGTCCACAGCTCAAACACAGGCGTTCGGTCACCCACCATCAGATACGCCAGCGCAGCCAATACAGGCACCCAAACCATGAGGATCAGGCGGCTTTTGATACCAGGGGTGACCATCGGCGTGACTTCACGCTGAGCATCCAATAGTTGCCGCTCAAGCTCGAGCTTTTGATTTTGGTAGTGAGCATCATCGATAGTGCCACTGTCTTTGTCTGTTTTTAGCTCTGCCAGACGCTCGCGAAACACCGCCACGTTGATATCTAGTAGCTGGTTGTCCACAGAAGTGCCTGATGTACGCGTGGCGCGCAGCCATGGCATGATGGCAATAACAGCAAGGAGTAAGGCAATCAGTAAGCTTAGAGCAATAAATAAGCCAGCAGTAGAAAATATGGTCATTTTTTGTCCTCGGGGCTTGTGGTGTCATGAGCGTCATTATCGGTGCTATTGGCACGCGATAGCAGACGATCAAGTTCGGCTTTTTCGGCGGCAGTCAGCTCCGAGGCGGTATTATCTACCGTCACTCTACTCTGACCGCTCGCTACCAGCTGGCGCCGACGGCTTTGCCAAAACCACCCTATCAATAATACGATCAGTAGCAATGGCGGAAAAAACCATAAAATCCATGTCGATGGACGTACAGGCGGCTTGTAGCTGATAAAATCGCCGTAGCGCTCTTGCATATAAGCGCGAATCTCACCATCACTACGACCGTCTTTTACCATATCGTAGGTTTTTTGCTTTAAATCTTGAGCGATCGGCGCATCAGAGCCGGCCAAGTTTTGGTTTTGACATTTCGGGCAACGCAGCTCTTCGATTAGCCCTCGGTATTGGGCTTCTTGTTGTGTAGAGTCAAAATCATATACCTCTATCGCCGCGTAACTTACGCTACTGAGCAAGCACGCTAGGACAACGCCGGCTAGCTTCAGTATCAGGGTAGATAAGTGATTGGCCATCATTTACATGCCTCCGCAACCTGAGCTGGATCTGGGCTGATGTTTTTATCATTGGCGTCATTGAGCACCATAAGACAAGGGGTGATACGGCTTTGCCAATTGCTCTCGTTTACTTCCCCAATAATATGCTGGCGAATAACACCCTTCCCATCGACCACAAAGGTCTCAGGCGCACCGGTCAACCCCAAATCCAAAGCAAATTGACCAGATAAATCTTGAATAGACATCGAAAACGGATCGCCGCCGCGGTTGAGATAGCTGAGCGCATCACCGATATCGTCTTTGTAGTTGACACCCACCAAGTTGACACCGCGCTCCTCTAGCTGCATCAAGAAAGGATGCTCGATGATACAAGTGGGACACCAAGAGCCCCAGACATTGAGCAAAAACGGCTGATCGGGCAAATTGTCGTTGGTCATGATACGGCTGGTGTCTGACAATAATGGCAACTCAAAAGGCGGCACCGGACGCTCAAGCGCCGTATTGGTCACGATATCTGTGGGCTTACCCAGACGCATATACAGCATAACGAGTAAGCCGATAAACACAATCAGCGGAATCAAGAACCATACTTTTAGCTGCTTTTTGTTCATGGTTTTAGACCCCTGTACAGAGGTTTTTTGAGTGCTATTTTCAGAGGAATGATTGGATGAGCTCATGTGTTTACGCCCCTCTCTTTGGTGCTGGTGTGTCCAAGTCGGCAACCGTGGCAAAGCCTGATTTTTTGGCAGCGACTTGCGCAGGTGTCTTGTCTTTATTAAAACGATAACGCTTATCAAGCATACTGAGCAGCGCACCTAACGCCATGATGATTGCGCCTAGCCATATCCAGCGAATCAGTGGCTTCACATAGATACGAATTGCCCATTCGTTACTGTCAGCGGCGATAGGCTCACCAAGCGCCACATAGATGTCACGCATGAGGCTAGCATCAACGGCAGCTTCGGTCATTGGCATCATACTGATGATATAGTTACGTTTTTCAGGATACAAAGTTGTGACATCGCGCCCATCTTTGCTGACCAATACTTCAGCTTGAGTAGCATCAAAGTTACTGCCTTTGACTTCGCGAAAGTCCTTAACCGTAAAGTCATAGCCTTGGACATGGACGCTCTCGTTTGGCCCTAGTGCCACATCACGCTCGATGCTGAGCGTGCTGGTAAAGGCCACACCAATGACAGCAATGATGACACCAATATGCGCGGTTTGTTGCCCCCAATAGCTCAGACGCAGCTGGCGCAGCCCCTGCAGACGACTCGGGGCGTTTTTGGTTTTATCCTTGAAATCAACGACCATCCAAAACAACACCCAAAAACTAATCGCCAATGTCACGCCAATATTGAGCATGGCAGAGGGGCTAGCAAAGTAGGTGATAATCGCAGCCAGTACCAGACTACTTGCGGCAATTACCATGCCAGCGCCCAAGAGCGGACGGCTGTCTTTTTTCCAGCGAATGTTTGAGCCCATACCCATCGCGATGAGCAGCAGCCACGTCAGTGGCACAAACAGCGCGTTGAAGTACGGAGGGCCGACAGAGACCTGACCGAGGTTAAAGGAGTCAGCGATAATCGGATATAGCGTACCCAGCAATACCACCAAGGTAGCAATTAAAATAATAACGTTGTTAATCACCAAAAACGACTCTCGTGAGATCAGCTGATACTGGCTCTCAACCGTCAAGCGCCAACCGCGCACCGCAAACATCAACAGGCCGCCGCCCACAACGATACCAAGAATCATCAAAACCACCAGCCCGCGCGTGGGGTCGGCAGCAAATGAGTGCACGGAGGTAATCACCCCTGAGCGCACCAAAAAAGTACCAAGCAAGCTCAGCGCAAAGGCAAAAATAGCCAGCATGATCGTCCAAGCCTTAAAGACCCCGCGTTTTTCGGTCACCGCCAGCGAATGCAGCAAAGCCGTACCAGCCAGCCACGGCATGAGTGAGGCGTTTTCTACAGGATCCCAAAACCACCAGCCGCCCCAGCCAAGCTCATAATACGCCCACCAAGAGCCAAGAGCGATACCAACGGTCAAAAACCCCCAAGCCGCTAGCGCCCATGGACGCGACCAACGTGTCCATACTGCATCCAAACGCCCTTCCCACAATGCCGCCATACAAAAAGCAAATGGCACCGCTAAGCCCACATAGCCCATATACAGCATCGGTGGGTGAATGATCAGCCCAAAATCCTGCAAAAGTGGGTTGAGATCTACCCCATCTACGGGCAGATTGGGCAAGGTACGATCAAATGGCGACGAGGTAAAAATCAGCATCGCTAGCATCATGACCTGCACACCGGCCAATATCACGAGTACCCGCGCGCGCATCGACAACGGCAAGCCACGGCTAAAGTAGGAGACCAGTGCGCACCACGTGGCCATGATGGTCATCCACAACAAGAGCGAGCCTTCGTGTCCGCCCCATGTCGCCGAGAGTTTATAGTACCAAGGCAACAAAGTATTAGAGTGCTGCGTGACATAGACGAGACTAAAGTCATTGAAATAAAAGCCTGCCATCAATGCAACAAATGAAAAAATCATGGCAGCAAACTGTGCCCACGCGAGACTGGGCGCGAGACGCTGCCAAGCAACGTGATCGCGCATGACGCCAACGGTTGGTAATACCACCTGCAAAATCGCCAATATAAAGGCGACCAGCAAGGCAAAATAACCCAATTCTGTGATTAACATACGGTCTAACCTTGTTTACCTTGGATACAATTAAGGATTCGCCAATAGCCTTTTGGCTACTGGCAAACACGAAATAGTCCTTTATGCGGTCATAGTTTACGGTTAAAAACGGCGGTTTTAATGGCTATAGAAGCTGTAAAACTCGCTACTATTGTCGTGATGTATCAATGGGAACCATTGATACAAAAAACGTATCTGCTATTTATACTGATACTCAGCGATGCGCCCATGACAGATCACTGTACAGAAGGAAAAAACACCAAGACCAAATGCAGCCAGCCTGCCAAAAACCCTGTCAAACCACCAAGGATGATCAGCGTCATCTCGTCCTCTTTAAAGGCAGGACGCAGCAGGTTTTGAAACTCACTTGGCGTCAGCGCCCGAATCCGATCGCGAAACATCCCAAATATTTTACTGGCACGGCTCTCATTGAGCTCAGGATCACGCAGCGGCACCATCGTGGCCACGATTGACTTATCAATAATGGTGTTTTTGAGCTGACCATACTCACGGCGGCCCAGCCCGACACGCAATGTGGTACTGATCACAGGTGACTCTAACACCTGATACAAATGCGACTTCATCAAGTCACGCGTCTGCGGCGCGCGCGCGCCATACATCATCTCATTCATGATGTTTTCTAACGTCACCAAGTCTCGCACCACAATCTCAGCAAACACTTCAGAGACCTCTTCTTGCCGCTTCATAAAACCGCCCTGCAAACGGTACTGGGCAATGTGCGGCATTTGCGGCTGAATAAACGGAAAGCGGCGCTGAACTGTAAAAAACTTCACATAAGGTATAAAACGCGGCTCAACGGGATTAAACACCATCCAAATCGCAATCCAATTGGTCAAAAAGCCCCAAATCGCTGCAAAAAACGGTACGGTCCAATGCTGCGGCACCACCAAAAAGATAAACATCTGGATAATACCAAAGACCAGCCCAATCAAAGCACTGATATGCCAGATAAAATCTATCTCTTTTTGGCCAACTTTCAAAAACATATTGACCATCAAGCGGCGATCACTCTCCATTTTATTGACAATCATCTGACGCATATCGACGAGATCTTCGACATGGTACGTCAAATCCGTCACCAAGGACTGCATGATGCTTGGCAGCTCTTTGTGCGCTTGGGCATAGACGCGGCGCTTGACAGCATATGGCAAATTACCCCATAAGGCTGGCGAATGATCGAGCATAATCTCATCAATCAACACCTCAAGGTTTTTATCGACCGTCTCCGTGATAAAGACCGCCATCTGCTCAGGCTCCATCGCCTGAAAAAACTCATCAAGCGACCCAAGCTTTGATAATGTCTGATCGACGATAACACCCGATATCTTACCGGCTTTACGCGGCACGATACCCTGCCAGCCAATACCTGGCAAACCAAAAAACGGAAAGTTTGGGATACGAATACCCCAAAACTTAATCGGATAAAACAGCATTTTGAGCGCCATCCACACGTGTGCCCAAGTGACAAAAGCGGTCACCGGCGGAATGGTTAGCATGGCAAAAAACTCTGGATGCTCAGCGATTGTCTGCCACAATGAAGTTACGTCCATGGTTTATCTGGTTCCTGACAGGTTGATTGTCGGTGCTAGTAAATGAGCGTTAGCAAACTTCGAGCGCGGCAAAAAGACGCGCGGCCATCATAACGACTATAAAACAAATCGCCTGATTTTAGCATACTTGCTATTTATTAGCACACGTCGCAGCGCGCAAGTTGTGACTCATCTGACAAATAACGGTGAGCCACTGCCAGCGCTGATAAGCCCATCCAACATAGCAATCGCGCCCTTTAGGTCGTGTCTACTGACATTCACTTTATATGGACCTGATGATGGTGGTCGGCCAGATAGCGCCTGATAGCAGATAATCGTGACAAACACGCTGACGAGTACTGCGCCCGTGCATGGCTTCTGTTATAATTTGTCCACCAACCGCATAAGATATCAGCCAGTCAGTTGCTAAGATATCTTTTTGAGCAAAGACCATCTATGTGATTGAAACCCTTTGCATTATCCTTTATTCTTACCGCGCTTTGGCAAACCTGTCTATTTGTTTGCTTGTTTTTTGTTATCCATGTTTTTCTGACTCAGCTTTATTGACTCGCTGACCGTTTGGGCTTTGATTTTTATGAATAAACCGCTGACTCCCAATACCGAACAGGTCAATCGTATTTTTACCAATCGCATTATCATCTTTGGCGCTATTATACTTCTAGGCTTGGGTGGTCTGATACTGCGTTATGGCTATCTGCAGGTCTATGCGCATGATAAATATACGACGCAAGCGGACAATAACCGTATCAAGCTGATCTCAGCGCCGCCAAGCCGCGGCTATATCTATGATCGCAACGGCATTATCTTGGCGGACAATCAACCTGTCTTTACCGCGATGCTCAGCCCTGATGAGGTCGAAAACCCTGAGCGCACCTTAAACTTGCTGGCGCCTATTTTTGATCTGACAGAGACGGACATCACTGATATTTTGGCGCGTCTGAACAAAGCCAAAAACGATCCAGTCACCATCAAGATTGACCTAACCGAAGCGCAGGTGGCGCAGTTTAGCGAGCGTAAACCATTTTTTCGAGGCGTGACGATTCGAAGTAAGCTGACCCGCTCCTACCCTTATGATGAGCTATTTGCCCATGTCATTGGCTATGTTGGCCGTATCAATGACAAAGAAACCAAGCGTATCGACAAGGATCGTTATGCAGGCACTGACCTCATCGGTAAAATCGGTATCGAAGATTATTATGAAGATATCCTCTTAGGGCAACCAGGCTATCAATCGGTTGAGACCGACGCACACGGCAATATCATCCGCCAACTAGACACCAAACCACCGATCGCGGGCAACGACATCACTTTGAGCTTAGATTATGGCCTACAAAAGGTCGCCCAGCAGCAGCTAGATGGCCGCCGCGGTGCCATTGTGGCTATTGACCCCAAAACAGGCGACGTACTGGCGTTTGTGAGTAACCCAAGCTACGATCCCAACCCCTTTATCTCTGGTATCTCCTTTAAAGATTATGGCGACCTGCGCGACGATATCGATCAGCCGCTGTACAACCGTGCGCTGCAGGGCATGTATCCCCCTGCCTCTACTATCAAGCCCTTTGAAGGCTTGGGCGCGCTGCATTATGGCCTACGGGAGTGGGAGACCTCTATCTATGACCCAGGGTATTTTAGCTTGCCAGGCGACAGTCACCGTTTTCGTGACTGGAAACGCGGTGGTCATGGCTCAGTCGACCTCAAAAAATCGGTGGTGATGTCGGTGGACACTTATTACTATAAACTCGCCTATGAGATGGGCATTCAGCGCCTGCATGACTGGATGGTACGCTTTGGTTTTGGGGAGCAGACGGGTATTGACTTGCCGCATGAGCGTTCAGGTATCATGCCATCGCCGAAGTGGAAAAAAGAAACTTATGATAAAGACTGGCTACCGGGTGAAACCATCTCAGTCAGTATCGGTCAAGGGTATTTTTTGGCGACGCCGCTACAGGTAGCCAACGCCACCGCCATGACGGCCAGCAAAGGGCAACATATCACCCCGCATCTACTCAAAAGTAGCGACGGCGCAGCGGATGTAAAGATCATCAGCAAACCGGATGGCAAAATCGACTACAATGGCAAGCCCTCAGACTGGCTACGCATGCATGACGCGATGGAGAGCGTGATAAAAAACGGTACCGGACGCCGTATTTATACCTCCAAATATCGCATCGCAGGCAAGACGGGTACCGCACAAGTCAAGTCCATCGCCCAAGGCAAGCGCTATGATAAGTCTGCACTCGATAAGCGCCACTGGGACCACGCGTGGTTTAGTGGCTTTGCTCCTGTCGATGACCCACAAATCGCGCTGGCGGTGCTGGTCGAAAACGGTGGCGGCGGTAGTACCGTTGCCGCCCCAATTGGCCGCGCGCTCTTTGATTATTGGGTACTGCAGCGGCACGATGACCCTATCTTGCCACCGACAGCAGACGAACTAAAAGCCATTAAACGTCAAAAAGCGTTTGACAAAGCCATGCGTGATGCGCTGCGTGATAAAGAAGAAAAAGCACAAGCTGAGCAAACTGCCAACGCAGCGGCACAATAGGATACATAGGAATAATAAGCAAAATAAAGACCATGACCAGACACGGTAACCCAAGCCCATGACAAAAAAACCCTCAAGCAGACACGCCGCTAAAAACCGCACACCCAAAACCAGCCATCTGGCAAAGAGTAGCTCTGCCGGAGATGTCCGCATCATCGGTGGAGAGCACAAGCGCCGTATCGTCCGATTCGTCGACGCCGAAGGCTTACGTCCGACGCCCGACCGCCTGCGCGAGACATTATTCAACTGGTTACTGGCTGATATACACGGCGCTTATGTGCTCGACAGCTGTGCAGGCAGTGGGGTGTTGGGGTTTGAAGCACTGTCCCGCGGCGCCGCGCACACTACCTTTATCGAACCAAATCCTGCCCAATGCCGCTTACTTGAGCAAAGCGCCACGCAGCTACGCTTAGAGACTCATCGTTATCAGATTATCCAAGGTACCGCCGAACACGTCCTGACGCACACTCAAACATTGCAACGTCACTTTGATATCGTCTTTATCGATCCGCCGTATGCGCAAGACTTATGGCAGCCTATCTTGACGACGCTCATCGAGCAGTCGTTGATCACAAGCGACACGCTGCTATATCTTGAGGCAGACAAAGCACTAGAGGATCAATTGCAGCAGTTGACCGACCACCTTAGCCAATCAACGACCTGCGCGGCGCAGACAGAACCAACAAGCATCAGCTTTGATTGTCTAAAACAAACCAAAGTTGGCCAAGTTGTCGCTGGACTTTATCGGCTGGTACCGTCATAATTGCAGCGTGCTTGCAAAAAGTGAGTGATGAGCAAATCGCTTTTCTTTGCCTCCCCGCTTTTAGCAACATCACGCAACACCTACAAAATGTCTAAAACCGCTTAAAAACTGGCCAAACGCTGCAGTTTGATGCATAAAGGCAAAAATAAACCCCAATGCAGCTTGCAAGCGTAGGCGCTACTGCTTATAATGTGCAGTCTGTTTTTTGAGAGCCCCGTTCCCAGCTAAACTCTCAACGAATTCTAATTTTAAGGTTTTATCATGAAAACACTTAGTGCAAAACCAGCTGAAGTGACCCATGACTGGTATGTCGTAGATGCTGACGGCAAAACCCTTGGTCGCTTAGCCACTCAAATTGCTACTCGCTTACGTGGCAAGCATAAAACTTCTTATACTCCGCACGTAGATACTGGTGACTTTATCGTTGTCATCAACGCAGAAAAAATCGCGGTAACGGGTAAAAAAGCACAAGACAAAAAGTACTATCGTCACAGTGGCTACCCAGGTGGTATCAAAGAAACTAACTTCACCAAGCTGATTGCACATAAGCCTGAAGATGTTCTATACAAAGCTGTTAAGGGTATGCTTCCAAAAGGTCCTCTTGGCTATGCGATGATTAAGAAGCTAAAGCTATATGCCGGGGAAGAACATCCACATACTGCACAGCAACCTAAAGAACTAGACATCTAAGGAGTCACTTATGGAACGCAATTACGGAACTGGTCGCCGCAAGACGTCTACTGCTCGTGTCTTTTTAGCGAAAGGTACTGGTGCTATCGTTGTTAACGGCAAACCACTTGACGAATACTTCAGCCGTGAAACTTCACGCATGGTCGTTCGTCAGCCACTAGAGTTACTAGACTCTGCTAACGAATACGATCTATACGTAACTGTTGCAGGTGGTGGTATCAGTGGTCAAGCGGGCGCAATCCGCCACGGCATCACGCGTGCATTGATCGAAGCTGACGAAACATTAAAGCCTGCTCTAAAATCAGCTGGTTTTGTTACTCGTGACTCACGTCAAGTCGAACGTAAGAAATTGGGTCTACGTAAAGCACGTAAACGTCCACAATTCTCAAAACGTTAATCAAAGCTATCTCTTATCTTTTTGCGATTGGCCGCTTTATCTCAAAACAGTCCTATTCGCATTAAGCCAAAGAGTAGATTTGCAAAACCTTATAAGCTGGTCACAGCTTATAAGGTTTTTTTATGGCTGTTTTCTAAGACTATTCTACAAAAACCTGCTACACGCAAAAACCACCTTGTAAAGTATTCAGCACTACCCCATCATGATAGTAACTTTTATTACCTCATCCTTATTATGAAAGCGCCAGAACAATACGACCCCAGCAAGCACCCAAAGACTGATGTATCAGGCTCACGCCCTGCGTCGCCTAATCATACGGCCAAAAACAACAGCAAATCACCGGCCATCCCTGCCGGTACGCCGACCATCACACAAAACCACAAACGCACCGCACAAGCAGAAAAAAAGCCTTTTGAATGGCGGTTTTTGTTGCCCAAATACTGGGGCATTTGGCTATTATTCTTTTTTATATTACCGATGATATATCTGCCACTACGTTGGCAGTTTTGGTTGGGCCGTAAGCTGGGTATTTTGGTTTATACAGTAGCAGGCTCGCGTCGGCGTGATACGCTGATAAACCTTAGGCTGGCCTTTCCAGAAAAGCCAGAAGCTGAGCGCGAGCTGATGGCAAAGCAAGTGTTTGTCAATCAGGGCATCGGTGTGTTTGAGACCTTGTGTGCTTGGTTCCGCCCCAATGTCTTTACTCGTACTGTCTCAATCTCAGGACTACAGCATTTGGTTAATGCGCAAAACGACAATCGCGCTGTGATTTTGTTGGGTGCTCATTACACCATGCTGGATTTGGGCGGCTTGCTAAGCGCGCAGTTTTTCCCTGTCGATTGTATGTATCGACCTCAAAACAATCCATTGCTCGATTGGTTTATCTACAACGGCCGCACCACTATTTTTGGTAAGCAAATCTCTAGCCGCGATATGCGAAGCCTAGTCACCTCAATCAAAGCCGGACACGTGATTTGGTACTCACCCGATCAGGATTATGGCCTCAAACAAGGGGTGATGGCACCGTTTTTTGGTGTACCAGCGGCCACCATTACCGCCGCCAGACGCATGGCAAAACTGGGTGACAAACAGCATCCACCTGCCCTCATGGCACTGCATACCTATCGGCAAACGCCTGATAACCTACCGCGAGGCAAACGTCCTCATTATCACCTGACCATTACCCCAGCGCTGGAGAACTATCCTAGTAATGACGAGGTGGCTGATGCAACACGTGTCAATGAGATACTAGAAGGACTGATTCGTATTGATCCGACTCAGTGGATGTGGTTCCATCGCCGCTTCAAAAACGGCCCTGATGGTCGTACAGATATTTATAAGTAAACATTGATACCCAAACAAAGCAGTAGGTAAATTTGTTATAATTTGCGCCATCAAATTGAGTCGTTGACGTCAATACCACTCTTTTACTTAAGTAAAAACACTAGGGCCTGTCTTCATTTTAAAAATGGCGATAAAAATGAGATAAATTGCCGCCAAACAAGGAAAGTAGCGCAGATAATATCAAGATATTCGTCAGCTATTTGACACCGTTTGGCCAGACTTAGCCGTTTTTAGCCCATTTAGATGGCTATCGATTGAATTGAGGACACGCCCTAATAGCACTCTAATAAATTAAAAAGTAAACCAACCACGGATTTTTCATGACTAATCAAACTGACGCCCCTAATAAAGAACACAAACGCATCCTCACTGGCATCAAACCAACAGGTATCCCGCATCTAGGTAACTATGTCGGTGCCATTCGTCCAGCGATTGAGTCGATCCAAAATAGCGACGATGAAGCGTTTTTCTTTTTGGCTGACTACCACGGCATCATCGGCTGCTACGATCCTGCCGTCATCCATGAGTCAACCAAAATCATTGCTGCGACGTGGATTGCTTGTGGTCTTGACCCTGAGCGCGTGACTTTTTATCGTCAGTCGGATGTGCCTGAGATACCAGAGCTGGCTTGGATTTTGAACTGTTCATGCGCCAAAGGTCTGATGAACCGTGCCCATGCCTATAAAGCTGCCGTCGATATTAATATGGAGAAGGCAGATGTCGATCCAGACCAAGGCATCAACATGGGGCTGTTTGGCTATCCTGTGCTCATGGCGGCGGACATCTTAATGTTCAACGCCACCCACGTCCCCGTAGGCCGTGACCAAGTACAGCACATCGAGATGGCGCGTGACATCGCTGGCACCTTTAACCATCGCTATAAACCGCTCTTTATCCTCCCCTCAGCGGTCGTTGATGAAGACATCCCTCTGCTGACAGGGCTTGATGGTCGTAAGATGAGCAAAAGCTATAGCAATACCATTCCTCTATTCGGTGAGCCCAATCCGCAAGTCAGCGCTGAAAAGCAAATGCACAAAGCCATCATGAAAATCGTCACCAACTCGCAATTGCCGGATGAGCCAAAAGACCCTGATGACTCAGCACTTTTTGAGATTTACAAAGCGTTTGCCACTGCTGAAGAAATTGCTGATATGCGCGCACAGTATGCCGCTGGTATCGGCTGGGGTGATGCCAAGCAAGTATTGTTTGATAAAATAAATAGCGAGATTGCGCCATTTCGCGCGCGTTATGAGGAGCTGATGGCCAACCCCAAAGAGCTTGAAGAAATCCTGCAAATGGGGGCGAACAAAGCGCGCCGTCATAGCCGCAAACAGTTAGACAAGGCGCGCCGTGCTATTGGAATACGTCCACTTGCCAAACTTAAATAGCTCCTTACGTGGCAAAGTACGTCGCCATCAGGACAGGTGCTAAACATGCAAACCTCAACGACCAAACAATCAGCCGCTTTAGATAAAGCGGCTTTGTCTGCTAGCACACCTGACAAAAAAGACAGCACCGCTATCAGCCAAATACCGCTACGTATCTATCAAACGCCCGTACAACATCTGCCCGATGATCTGTACGTGCCGCCTGGGGCCTTTGCCATTTGGCTTGAGCAATTTGCCGGGCCACTTGATTTTTTATTGTATCTGGTCAAAAAAAACAACGTCGATCTCACGCAAATGCCCATCTTGCCTATCACAGAGCAGTATCTGGCTTATATCAGTGAGCTAGATACCGAGCATTTTGAGCTGGCGGGCGACTACTTACTGATGGCATCCACCTTGATTGCGATCAAGTCTGAACTGCTGCTGCCCACGCCTGAGGTGCCAAGCGATGAGCGTGACCCAAAGGCAGAGCTGATCGAGCGCCTTGAAGAATACGCACAGATCAAGGCGGTCAGTCAACGCTTGGACAATCTGGTGCGTCTTGAGCGCGATGTGTTTTTGGCGATGGTCAGCATGCCCAGCACCGAGGTGATGAGCGCCGAATTACCTAGCTATTCACCAACTCTGTTGATCGATAGTTTGTTTAAGATGCAGTTGCAGCCTGATTATCAGATGCACACCATCAAAGTCGATGCCGTGCCGCTGTCTGATCGCATCGCCAGCATCAGCCGTCAGCTAAGCACGGATGGCGCACGCTCATTTTATGAGCTGCTGGACAATACCCAAGGTAAGATCGGCGTGGTGGTCAGCTTCGTTGCCGTACTGGAGCTGATAAAACGGCAGCTGGTTGGCGTTGTAAATACCGATTTAGAAAGCCGTCCTAACGGTGCTGGTACTGATGCTGATAAAGGGGCTGCAGAAAACGACCACATAGAACAACTCACGCTACAGTGGCTGGCTTAATAGTTTTTAGTAGAGAATATATGCAATGACAGACAACCAGCACCAATCGCCAACACAGACGGACGATTATTTAGAGACGATGAGTAAGCATATCGAAGTGCTGTTGCACGCATCAGAGACACCTCTTACTGACACGGTCTTAAAAAAACAGCTGTCGTTAACGGTCGAAGAGCTGACCCAAGCGCTAGATCGGTTACAATTACGCTTAGCCAGCGGCGTGCTTAGGCTGTACAAGACCGCCAGTGGTTATCGACTACAAATCTCTGACGACTATAGCGCGCTCATTCAGCGTGTGTTTCCGCAGCGTCAAGAGCGCCTAAGCCAAGCCCTGCTTGAGACTCTAAGCGTCATCGCCTATAAGCAGCCCGTGACCCGTAGCGATATCGAGCATGTCCGCGGCGTGACGCTATCGAGTAACATCTTGCGCCAACTGTTTGATAAAGGCTGGATCGTCGAGGAAGGCTATAAAGATACCTTAGGGCGCCCTGCATTGCTGCATACCACGCCGCAGTTTTTGGACGCATTTGGGCTAACGCATTTGGATGAACTGCCGCCTATGCCAGACATGAAAGCTATCCAAGCGATGTCCTAGAGTCTTGCTGCCATAAAAAAGGACAAACCGCGCAAGGCTTGTCCTTTTTTTATCCATAGTCGTTTGTTTTGAGGGCTAAACTTACTGATTGATGACGTCCACACCCTTTGGCGGGGTGAATTTAAACTGGCTACTACCAATACTCGGGTTTAGCTTGATATTGCTAAACTTGATAGAAGTAGTCTGACCCAAACTGTCATTGAGCACCATCATCACAGGCTTGCCGCCGCTAAAGCTCATCGACAGGCTCTTAAAGCTCGCACTATCAGCTTTTGGATAAAGCACGTAGTAGTTTTTATTATCATAAGGCTGGGTGATTTTGAAGTTTTTATCAATTTTACTGGGATCACCCGACAGCAATAACGCTGGCGTGTTGCCTACTTGGCTATCGACATTTTGTTTGGTTGCTTGCTCTAAGTCTTTATCATAGACCCACATCGAGTTGCCGTTGGCTACGATAAGCTGCTGCGATGGGGATTTGGTTTCCCAGCGAAAATTATTGGGACGCTGCACGCTCATCGTGCCTGTGAAGGTGCCACTATTGGCGCCTTTGGTGGTTTGGCTAAAGTTTGCGGTCATACTGTTAGTGTTTGCCAAAAGCTTATTTAAGCGTTTAGCGGCCGTTAAATTGTCCGCGGGGGCGGCGGTTGCTGACTGGCTGATCGCCATCATAGGGGCAGCCACGCCGAGTGATGTCATCAACACGCCTGTCAACGCACTGCTCATCAGTTTCTGTGTTAAAGTGTTTGGTTTGCTAGATACAGTCATACTCATTCCTCTCTCAACATGCAAATCGCATAAAAATAAAATGTCTTCATTAAAATTGTTTTTTTCAATAAGTGCTTATCTCGCGCCAAAAAATCGACGTGAATAAACAATGCAGACAGTGTGCCAGTTTTTTTATTACGCGCCTAGTCATCGTTTGCAATCTTTACTACGGCTGCCATACACGCTTGTAACTGATTGACGCGCGGCGACTGTACATCATAGACCAAACGCACTGCCTTATGGCGCGCGATTGGGCAAGTTTTTTAGATTCCTTCCAAACCGGTTGTCTAATAGACCATAGCAGTCTTTTAAACTCGTAAGCTGGCAGACAATGGCTGATACAAAGCGCCCAACAAAACACTTAGCTCAAAGCAATTAACTCAAAACGCTCAATAACGTTCGTGAGAAATGACTGGCATAAAAAAAGCCCCTACCGCCCTCAGACAGTAGAAGCTTTTTTGTCGTCATTTTATACAAATGAAAGATAAATAAAATGACGTCGCATCATTGCTAAGCCGTTATAGGCCATGAATTATGCGCTTTCAACCGATACATAACGACGGTTGAACTTACCTTTGGTCGCAAACTTTACAACGCCGTCATTTAGGGCAAATAAAGTATGGTCACGACCCATGCCAACGCCTTCGCCTGCGTGGAACTCTGTACCACGTTGACGTACGATGATGTTACCAGCTGTGATAGCTTGGCCACCAAAGATTTTTACGCCGAGCATTTTTGGGTTTGAATCACGACCGTTACGAGTCGAACCGGCAGCTTTTTTATGTGCCATGAGAAAATCTCCTTGTTAATGTGACTTATCGCCAATGCGATAACTCTTAAGCATTTAGTGCGCTAGTTTAGCGATAATCGCTAAATAGGGAATTAGGCATTAATGGCTTTGATTTTTAACAAGGTGTACCATTGGCGGTGACCTTGCTCTTTGTGATAGTGCTTACGACGGTTGTGCTTGATGATACGGATTTTTTCGCCGCGACCATGCTCAACCACTTCAACTTCTACGCTAGCGCCTTCAACAACAGGCTGACCGATTTTGACGTTATCGCCGTCAACAACCATCAACACGTCTTCTAGTTTGATTGTCTCGCCTTTTTCTGCTTTTAGTAGCTCAACTTTTAAAAGCTCATCGACGACAACGCGGTGCTGCTTACCACCAGTTTTGATTACTGCGTACATTGTATGACTCCGTTTAACCCGTGTGCCGTGGCTGATGTTATATCAACGCTTCGATAACGAACACGACAGGGAAAAATTAAAGGCAAGATTTTACGGCTTTTTGCTCATAAAAGCAAGCCGCGCCTCTTGTTTTTGTAAGGTGGTTACCTGAATACCATCGTCCGTATCTCCCTGCTTGTCAGTGACAATCAAGCTTTATAAAGGCGGCCGCTATTGCTACAAACTTTTTATGGCCAATGACTGTTTACAACTTACAATCAATGATTGTGAATGCCCAGTTGCTTAGTCTAGCAGACACGCTAGCAAATACGACGAATGGCTAATGCCTAACGGTGGCCATTATAGCTTATATAATCAGTAACTTACAGTGCTTTATTTACTCTTTGGTTGTTTTTAATGTCTATTCTCGGTTGGCTTTTAGCGTCTACCTTCCCAGCCCAGCATCTATCCGCATCAGCGCACTACACTTTAACCAACCATTCAAAAACACAGCTATGCTATTATAACCAAAACGACGCCTTTGCTATATAAGACCGAGGCTACCAAACTTTTTTATTTTGACTAATATGACAATTTATTATGACCAGTACCCTTTTAGACACGAATACGCCTAACGCTCAGCCCACGCCCAGCTATGCCGATATCCAAAGTATCGTGGCCGATGATTTTGAGATCATGGACAAACAAGTATTTGGCAGCCTGAACTCCAAAGTACAACTCGTCATGAGCGTCTCACAGCATGTGATCAATGCAGGGGGCAAACGTATGCGCCCACTGATTACGCTGCTTTGTGCGCGTATGTTTGACGACAATCCATCAGAAAAAGCGATGCACCTAGCCGCCATTACTGAGATGCTACATACTGCGACGCTGGTACACGATGATGTCATTGATGAGTCAGGTCAGCGCCGCGGCAAGCCCACAGCCAATGCCACGTGGGACAATGCCACCGCCGTATTGGTCGGTGATTATCTAATCGCCCGCGCCTTTAATTTATTGGTTGGTTTTCAAAGCTTGCCATTGTTGCAAGTCTTCTCTGATGGTACCTGTGATATCGCTGAAGGCGAAGTATTGCAGTTGCAGCATCAGCATAATCCTGAGGCCACTGAGACAGATTATCTCAACATCATCGATGGCAAAACCTCACGGCTGTTTATGATGGCGACCCAAGGCGCGGCTATTTTGCAAAACAAAACTGAGTATATGGCTGCGCTAGGCGACTTTGGACAGCACTTTGGTAATGCATTTCAAATTATCGATGATGTCCTTGATTATAGTGGGGATAGTGAGGTAATGGGCAAAAACCTAGGCGATGACTTGGCTGAAGGCAAGCCTACTCTGCCAACTATCAAAGCACTTGAGCTTTTAAAAGACCAAAACCATGAGGGCTATGAGCAGCTAAGAATTGCGGTACAGACGGGTAAAACACCGAATGCTGAGCAGCTTATTGAGTTGGTACGCAGCTCCGGCGCATTAGATTACTGTAAACAGCGTGCACTAGAGGAGACAAGATTGGCACAGCAAGCACTGGGCACACTGCCTGACAACCGCTACCGTCAAGGTCTGCACCAGCTGACTGAGCTTGCTAGCGCACGATTGGTGTAATGACATATGAATCGTCTGTGTTATTAGCTAATTGAGACGGCTCATTTTTTAGCAGCGTTTTTGAGCAACCGAGCCATAAATATTCATTGATCAAAAGCAACAGTCTCTAAAAAGACACCCTCTTAAAACGGGTGTGTCAGCAAATAGTTACCTTTCTTTAAGTTTCATAAATCCTGACGGCACTATAATTGTGTCAGGATTTTTTAATGGTTAAATACTGATTGACCACGCTCATTAGAGGCTACTGACTGGTTTAAGTCGCTATACTTTAAAGGTCATAATTAGGGGTTGATAAATTAGTCAATTTGTTGACAAAGCAGATTTTTGGCGGTTTTAAAACCTCAATAACACTATGGCTTTACAATTATAACAAAAAATTACAATAAATTTGCATAGCGGGTTGTATATCTTCTTATTAGCTGCTAGTTGGTGTAACAGTTACTATGGCGGGATTTTATTTACTCAGCGAGCACAGTGCGGTCAGTTTTTGTCAGCTTTCCTATCGTGAATCACTTGACTGTGGGGTTACCCCAATAGTTTATAATAACTCTTTAAATTTACTAACCTACTTTGTGGTCTGCCTAAACTTCTAATATCACATTTACCAAATCGCGTCTCAATCAAACTCGCTACTGGCTGCCTTACTAGCGATTTTTATTAAATCCATTGACTCAAAGATTGAGTATGCCGTACTGGCATGAATGTGCAGAATAAGTAGACCCTCGATATTTCGTACATCAAAATTTATTGATAAACTTTTTATACTGCCATTATTCTTTATACATATTGCCGAGGACATTGATGAAGCATTCTACTCTTGCGCTTGTAATAGCATCTGTGCTATCTGGAGCTGTACTGGTTGGCTGTGACAAAAACGAGGACGCCGCTGGTGAGCAAGCCGCTCAGCAGCAGATGCCGCCTGCGGTCGTCAACGTCCAAACCGTCACATTTGATACCGTCCCTCAAGTACAGACATTCTCCGGACGTACCGCCGCGTATCAAACCGCTGACGTCCGCCCACAGGTCAATGGTGTCATCGACGAAGTGCTGTTCCGTGAAGGCAGTAACGTCAAAAAAGGCCAGCCCCTTTATCGTATCAATACCGACAACTATGCGTCTTCTGTCGCCAGTGGGCAAGCCGCGGTGCAACAAGCACAAGCCAACTATCAGACAGCACAGGCCAACAACGCCAATGCCAAAGCTGAGCTAGCCAGCCGCCAAGCATCATTGGCGCAGGCGCAAAACGACTTACAACGTCTGCAAGGGCTGGTCGATATCGATGCCATCTCCAAGCAGCAATACGAACAAGCACAAACCGCGGTACGCACCGCACAAGCTGCTGTACAAAGCGCGGCGGCCGCTGTCGCACAGACCCAAGCGGGCATCGAGAGTGCCAAAGCAAGCATTCAAACGGCTAAGGCTGGGCTACAAGCCAGCACGCTAGACCTCAACCGTACCATCGTACGTGCGCCATTGACGGGTCGCACGGGCCGCTCAAGCGTGACGGCGGGTACCCTAGTGAGCGCAGGTCAGTCCGATCCGTTGGTGACCATCTCTCGCTTAGATCCTATCTATGTCGATATCAGTCAGTCATCATCTGAGCTACTAAAACTACGCCAACAAATCTCTGAAGGCAAAGCACAGCCAGGTATGAACTCTGTGGAGCTGGTATTAGAAGACGGCTCGGTCTATCCGGTACGCGGTAAGCTTGCGCTATCTGAGGCCAAAGTCGATGAATCCACAGGCGCGGTCACCTTGCGCGCGATTTTCCCAAATAGCAACAATATCTTGTTGCCAGGCATGTACGTCACCGCTCGCCTCACGCAGAGCGTCATCACCAACGCCGCCTTAGTACCACAAAGTGCGGTCATGCGTACGCCTAAAGGCGACACGCAAGTGTACATCGCTGACAAAAACAACAAAATCCAAGTGCGTCCAGTCACCATCAATGGTACTTATGATGGACAATGGATCGTCACAGATGGCCTGCAAGCGGGTGATAAAGTAGTTGTTATTGGTGGCTCGAAGGTCAAACCTGAGCAAGAAGTGGTGGTAAAACCACTAGAGAGCGCCAATCCAGCACCATCTGCAAAAGGTGCTGAGGCCAAAACACCACAGCAAGCTGCGAAAACGGTAGCTGATGACACTTCTGAGCAGGACACTGCTACCACCACTAACTAATTCCATTCAAAGATAGGAAGACCTAGGGATATACTATGTCACGTTTTTTTATTGATCGCCCTATTTTTGCATGGGTGTTGGCCATTTTGGTCATGCTTATCGGGGTAATCTCGGTTGTTAATTTGCCGATTGAGCAGTATCCGCGTATCGCACCGCCCACCGTTTCTGTTAGTGCCACTTATCCTGGTGCAAACGCACAAACGGTCGAAAACTCCGTTGTACAGGTTATTGAACAACGTATGAAAGGGCTAGATGGCTTGATGTACATGTCATCATCGAGCTCTTCAAATGGTGGTGCATCGGTCACGCTAACCTTTGAAAATGGCACAGACCCTGATACCGCTCAGGTACAAGTACAAAACAAACTGCAAGCGGCGATGAGCGCGTTGCCTGAGGCTGTTCAGCGTCAAGGTGTCAACGTCAATAAATCGTCTAGCAGCTTTTTGATGGTGCAGGCATTTATTTCTGAAGACGGTAGTATGGATCGGGCCGATATTGCCGATTATATCAACTCCAATGTTCTCGATTCGATCAGTCGTGTTGAAGGTGTGGGTGAAGTGCAAGTGTTTGGCTCCTCTTATGCCATGCGTATTTGGTTAGATCCTGAGCGATTGCGTAGCTATAACCTGATGCCATCTGACGTGGTCAGCGCTGTACGCGCGCAGAACGCACAAGTCTCAGCTGGTCAATTAGGACAGGCGCCAGCCGACACTGATCAGCAGGTTATCAATGCCACCGTCAGTGTACAAAGCTATCTGCAGACTCCAGAAGAGTTTAGAAACATTCTACTAAAGACAGACAGCTCAGGCGCGCAGGTACGTCTCGGTGACGTCGCAGACGTAGAGATTGGTAGTGAAAACTATAGCATCATCTCCTTGTATAACGGTCAAGAGGCGGCAGGTCTAGGTATCTCATTGGCTGCAGGCGCAAACGCGCTAGAGACCCGTGAGGCGGTCGGCGCACGTATGGCCGAGCTAGAAACCAACTTCCCAGCAGGTCTAAGCTCTGTTGTCCCTTACGACACCACGCCCTTTGTACGCTTATCAATCGAGCAAGTCGTCAAGACACTTATCGAGGCGATTGTACTCGTCTTTATCGTGATGTTTGTCTTCTTGCAGAACTGGCGCGCCACCATCATTCCTACTCTTGCCGTTCCTGTCGTTTTGCTAGGTACTTTTGCTGTGCTTTATATCGCAGGCTTTAGTATCAACGTCTTGACGATGTTTGCAATGGTACTGTCCATCGGTCTACTGGTTGATGATGCGATCGTTGTCGTCGAAAACGTCGAGCGAATATTAGAAGAAGACCCTGATATTTCGGTCAAAGATGCAACCGTTCAGTCGATGGGCGAGATCAGTAAGGTCGTTATTGGTATTGCGCTAATCTTATCTGCGGTATTCTTACCGATGGCTTTCTTTGGCGGCTCGACAGGTGTTATTTATCGTCAGTTCTCTATCACCTTGATCACGAGCATGGCGCTGTCAGCCATGGTGGCTCTAATCTTCACCCCTGCCCTATGTGTGACCTTACTAAAACGTGGTAAGAGCCATGAAAAAGGCAGTACTGAACAACAAAAAGGCTTCTTTGGCTGGTTCAACCGCGGCTTTTTTAAGCTAAGCCGCTCTTATGAAAACTTCGTCGGCAAAAGTATTCGTTTTAAGTGGTTGTACCTGATCGGCTATGCCGCCATCATCGGTATCATGGCAGTGGTGTTCTTGCGTATTCCAGGTTCGTTTTTGCCAGAAGAAGACCAAGGTATTATGTTCACCTTAGTCCAGCTTCCGGCTGGCTCTACATTAGATGAGACGCAAGACGTGCTCGATAAAGTCAGTAATTATTACGACACGCAAGAAGGCGACAATATTGCCTCTGTCTTTACCATTGCTGGTTTTAGTTTTGCAGGTCAAGGCCAAAACATGGGTCTGGCATTCGTTCGACTGTCAGATTGGGAAGAGCGCTCTGGGGAAGAGAATACCGCACAAGCGGTAGCAGATCGCGCCATGGGTTATTTCTTTACCCAGTTAAATGAAGCGCAAGTTTTTGCTATCGTACCGCCTGCGATTACTGAGCTTGGTAATGCCAGTGGTTTTGATTTGATGCTACAAGATGTGGGTAACCTTGGACACGAAGGGTTACTTGAAGCCCGTAATATGCTGCTAGGTATGGCTGCACAAAACGAAAATGTGGCAGGCGTACGTCCTAATGGTCAAGAAGATGCACCGCAGCTCAAAGTCAATATCAATCAAGAACAAGCCGCCGCTTATGGTCTATCTTTAGGCAGTATCAATAGCGTTATCTCGACCGCCTGGGGCTCAAGCTACATCAATGACTTTATCGATCGTGGCCGTATCAAGCGTGTCTATGTTCAAGGTGAAGCCAGTAGCCGTACCAATCCTGATGACATCGGCAAGTGGTATGTGCGCGGCGAAACCGGTAACATGGTCTCTTTCGATGCTTTCTCAAGTAGCGAATGGCAGTCAGGCTCACCGCGTTTGACTCGTTATAACAGCTTACCTTCGATGAATATTCAAGGTAATGCGGCACCTGGTCTTAGTACTGGTGAAGCCATGTCAGCTATGGAGAACATGATCAGTCAGCTCCCTGAAGGTATCGGTTACGAATGGACTGGGTTATCACTTGAAGAACAAAAATCAGGCTCGCAAGCTCCTATGCTTTATGCGCTATCGATTCTAGTTGTCTTCTTATGTCTAGCTGCGCTTTATGAGAGCTGGTCTATCCCCTTCTCTGTCCTATTGGTTATTCCACTTGGGGTATTGGGTGCGGTGATATTTACGTGGTTACGCGGTTTTGCTAACGACATCTACTTGCAAGTGGGTCTACTCACCGTCGTTGGTTTGTCCGCCAAAAACGCCATCTTGATTATTGAATTTGCCAAAGAGCACCAAGAAGAAGGCTATAGTCTCAGAGAGGCCGTCATGACCGCAGCGCGACAACGTCTACGTCCAATTATTATGACCTCGCTTGCCTTTGGTATCGGTGTTGTGCCATTAGCCATAGCTACTGGCGCAGGGTCAGGCAGCCAAACTGCTATTGGTACCAGTGTCGTAGGTGGTGTGGTTAGTGCCACTTTACTAGGTATCTTCTTTATTCCGATGTTCTATATTTGGGTGCGTGGTATGTTCCCTTATAAGGGCAATGAAGCTCACAATGGTAAAGGGGATGATGATGATAACCATCCAAGTGGTAACGGCGGCGGTGATAATCCGGTCCCATCTGCCCCTACAGAAGATAAGCAATCATTAACTCCTCCTGCGAGTTATCAGCCTGTAAGCTTTGGAGATAATACACAATGAGTTCTTTATTCTTAACCTCTAACTCAGCCGTAAGAGCGGTAAGCTCTAAAGCTTTACTAGCTACTGGTAAATCATCGCGCCTACTTGGCCTGAGCGTGCTAGCTCTGAGTATGGCCGCTTGTAATACTATCCCTAAAGCAGATACAAGCCCCGTTCTCGCTGAGCCTAACCTGCCGATTGAGCAAGCTTATGGCGCTTTTGGTGATGAGACTGTCAGCACATCTGAGCAGCCTAGTATCGCCGGACAGCGTTGGCAGGATTTCTATAGCGATGAGCGTCTTAAAGGGTTAATCGCTTTAGGTCTTAGCAACAATAAAGACTTTGAGAGTGCCCGTTTGGCTATCGAAAAAGCGCGAGCGCAGTATCGTATTACTGATATTAATGATTTGCCTGCGATCAACGCCAGTGGCGGCTACACGCGTCAAGCGCAAAATAGCGTCGACAAAAACCCCAATAGCAGCTATAACGTCAACCTAGGCTTGGCCAACTATGAGCTGGATTTTTGGGGCAAAATTGCCAGCTTAAAAGATCAAGCCTTGCAAAATTTCTTAGCGACGAGCGCCGCTAAAGACGCCACGCAAATCAGCCTGATTAGTAACATCGCCCAAAGCTATGCCAACCTAAGCTATAGCTTGGCGCAGCTAAAACTGGCAGAAGCCACTGCTGAAAGCCGTGAGCGCTCGCTGTTTATTGCCGACAAACGCTTTGAAGCTGGGGTCGATCCCAAACTGCCCTCATTACAAGCCAGCGCGTCTTTAGAAAATGCCAGACTGGCGGTACTACGCGCCCAGAGTAGTATTTTGACCTCGCGTAATGCCTTGCAGTATCTGATTGGCGCCCCGATTCCAAATGAGCTGATTCCAGCGCCTGCCGTCAGCAATATCACAAGCCAGCAGATCTTTAATGCCGGCTTGCCAAGTGAGCTGCTGCGTTATCGCCCTGACGTCTTACAAGCAGAGTACAGCCTCAAGGCGGCTGGTGCCAATATCGAAGTGGCACGCGCCTCTTACTTCCCCTCTATCAGCCTAGCCAGTAGTGTGGGCGTGAGTAGTGGTAGTTTGGATGACTTGTTTAAGAGCGGCTCGGTGGGCTGGTCGTTTGGCCCAAGTATTAGCGTGCCTATCTTTGATGCAGGTCGCCTAGATGCCAACTATGACGTGGCCAAAATCGAGCGCGAGCAGACCTTGGCAAACTACGAAAAATCTATCCAAACCGCCTTCCGTGAAGTGTCAGATGTATTGGCCACACGTGCGACGCTAGGACAGCAGCTCGAAGCACAGTATCGTCTACAAGACAACTTTGAGCAGACCTATCAGATAGCAGATGCACGCTTTAAAGCTGGTATCGCAAACTATCTAGACGTACTCGATGCCCAGCGCTCGCTGTTCTCAACTCAGCAAGGTATCTTGGATTTGGAGCTACAAAAAATCGTTAGTCAAATCGAGCTATACCAAGCGCTCGGTGGCGGTGCCAACCTTGATGTACCAACAGCCATTCCCGTACCGCATAAAAACTTGGTACAATTGGTCAACTTACCTGCTAGCACCAACAAAGCAAAAGCAGTAAACGCTATCGAGGCTGCCAGCTCAGCACGGGTAGCCTCGCCGCAAGAAGCAGGTGCAATCAAGCAAGCGCAGGCCAAAGAGACCGCGAGCTTTGAGCCAACCGCAGTGGTCGATGTCAATGACGATGGTACAACAGATGCTGCAGTCGGGGTGATCACCGAAAAGACCACCTTTGACACCAGTACAGAGACCGTCCCTGTGACCCAGATCGTTGAACCATAAGCAGTCTTAACGAGGGCAAGGCAACACAACGCCCCTCACCTTGACAGTCGATACGTACCATCAGCCCTACCGACTTGGTGGGGCTTTTTGCTTTTGACCGTGGCTATTGGGTATAGTAGTCAGAACATACTAGCCAGCCCTGCACAGCCGTATCAGACGACAACGCTTAAAACATGTAAACCCATCAAACAAAACAAATATAAGGAATGATTATGAGCTATACCTTTAACCGCCAATATCCTGCCACTCGCTTGCGCCGCTTGCGTTATAACGACAATGTACGCGCGATGATTCGTGAAGTGGAGCTACACCCCAAACACTTTATCGCCCCTGTTTTTGTCTTAGAAGGCAAAAACCAGCGTGAGGCCATCTCTAGCATGCCAGGAGTCGAGCGTCTATCTATCGATCTGCTGATCGATTATGCCAAAGCGCTATTAAATGAGGGCGTCACAACCATCGATATTTTTCCCGTCATTGACAACGCCCTAAAAACCCCAGACGGCAAAGCAGCCTACGATAAAAATGGCCTGACAGCGCGCGCCGTAAAAGCCGTAAAAGACGCCGTACCAGAAATGGTGGTGATGACTGACGTGGCACTGGACCCGTATACTTCACATGGCCAAGATGGTCTGCTCGACGATAGTGGCTATGTCATCAACGATGCCACCATCGAGGTATTGGTCAAGCAAGCCCTTGTCCATGCACAGGCTGGCGCTGATATCATCTCACCAAGTGACATGATGGATGGCCGTATCAAAGCCATGCGTGATGCCTTTGAGAGCGAAGGTCTTGTCAATACCGCTATCATGGCTTATTCTGCCAAATACGCCTCGGCTTATTATGGACCATTCCGTGATGCTGTCGGCAGTGCAGGCAACCTAAAAGGTGGGCACAAAAAACAATACCAAATGGACTTTGGTAACCGCGCCGAGGCTCTACACGAGGTGGCCATGGATATCAACGAAGGCGCTGATATGGTGATGATCAAGCCCGGTCAGCCTTATCTGGATTTGATTCGCGAAGTTAAAAACACCTTTGGCATACCGACTTTTGCTTATCAAGTATCTGGCGAATATGCCATGCACATGGCCGCGATTCAAAATGGCTGGCTGACTGATGCGGTGATCCTAGAGTCTTTGATTGGCTTTCGCCGCGCGGGTGCCGACGGTATCTTGACCTATTTTGCCTTAGAGGCAGCGCGTCAGCTAAATAACGCTTAAAGATAAATTTAATCAGTAGTTTATCTTTCAAAAACGCCCCAGCTCACATCGGTCAGCTGGGGCATTTTTTGTTGTGGTATGTTTTATCAGTATCCGTTAGCCTCTGTCGGTAAACCTCTTAAACACACAGACAATTTGATAAATGGTCACTTTAAGACAGACTTATGTCTTATCACGCTGATGTGGTGAATGAAAATCAATCGCAGGCCCGACAGGGACGATACGTGTTGGATTGATATTGGCATGACTGCCATAATAGTGCTGCTTGATATGCGTCATATTGACCGTCTCTGCAACGCCTGGCACTTGATACAACTCTCGCAGATAGCCCCATAGATTGGGGTAATCAACAATACGGCGTATGTTGCATTTAAAATGACCAAAATACACACTATCAAAACGCACAAGCGTGGTAAATAAGCGCCAATCTGCTTCTGTGATCGTCTGGCCGACCAAGTAGCGCTGCTGGGATAAGCGCGCCTCGAGCATGTCTAACGCCTCAAATAGCGCCGTCACTGCCTCTTCATAAGCAGCTTGCGTGGTAGCAAACCCTGCCTTATAGACACCATTGTTTACCGCTGTATAGACCCTATCGTTGATCTCATCGATTTCGGCCAACTTCTCTGCTGGCAAAAAGTTACCAGCACGCGCGCCGACCTCATCAAAGGCGGTGTTAAACATACGGATGATCTCTGATGACTCATTGCTGACGATGGTGTTGGTTTTTTTATCCCATAAGATAGGTACCGTGACGCGCCCTGTATAATCAGGCTTTGCCGCAACATATATCTCATAAGCATAATCGGCATCGTGTAGCGGATCAGCAATCACGCCCTCGCCTGCGGCAAACGTCCAGCCCTTATCACCCATAAACGGATGCACGACCGACAACGACACCATATCCTCCAAGCCCTTGAGCTTACGATAAATGGTGGTGCGATGCGCCCAAGGGCAAGCCAGCGATACATACAGATGATAACGGTTTGGCTCGGCTTTAAAACCGCCTACCCCTGATGGGCCTGCGCTACCGTCTGCGGTCACCCAGTTTCTAAATCCTGCGTCCTCACGCTGAAAACGCCCTCCACTGGATTTTGTGTCATACCACTGATCTTGCCACTTTCCCTCGACTAATAACCCCATAATCTATCCCATTCTACGTTAATATCATCATAGCCTTGTCACCGTCATTATTGAGTCCTGACATCAAACAAAACAGTCTGTACAACGACCTCTGATCAAAACCATTGCTCTTTTATGAAAACCACTGAGCCATTATGACAACCATAGTAACATCAATACCGGTGATATCTCTATGCAGCTTTATTCTTAATGCTTATCACCCACAGAACACCAGCCAAACGCATCAGATAAATCGCTGGCAGTCGCCAAACTGTAGAGGAAAGGCCATAAAAAGCTTCAATATCGAAGGAATTATAAGTATTTTCATAATAATTCAATTTTTTTATAAAAAAGGCTTGCAAAGTCTTAAAAACTTGCTAAAATGCTCAACCTAAATAGGCGTATAGCTCAGTTGGTTAGAGCGCTACCTTGACATGGTAGAGGTCGCTAGTTCGAATCTAGTTACGCCTACCAGATTCGAAAGCCCCAATCTTAAGATTGGGGCTTTTTTTATGCCCGTAATATAAGGGCTGTAGCGGAAAATACTTGTCTATATCGACTCATAGTCACGATTATACAAGCAGATTTAAATCATTTAAAAAAGTGACGGTGACCAAAACGTGACCGACCCTTTGTAACTATCCCCTAAACTAACACAGCTCAAACGTAGAGTTTCTTATAAAATACCCATAAGGAGTTTTGATATGAGCAAACGAATGACTGAGACCCAAATCGTATCGATATTAAAAGAAGCAGAAGCTAGGATACCTGCTAAAGAGCTGTGCCGTAAATACGGGGTAGCTAGCTCGACTTTTATAATGAGGAACGTTAAGAAACAGTCAGTATAGGGCGGTTGCCAGCAGATTTGATAAGCTCAAGCAGAGTTATGAAAATACGGTCGCTCTTGCTTGTGCTTATATCTGGCTCAAATTATGAATGTTCAACACGCCCTAATGATAAGCTGGTAAATAAGTTATTCTGAAAAATACATGTAAAACGCATCTCTCTAAAACAAAACTTGTAAAAGCTCTACTGACTGTCTTAGAATGGCATTGTTAAAAATCCTGTCTATTTTGTTAAGCCTTCTTTCTAAATTGCATCAACTTTAGGGTTTAGTCGAACAGGTCCACTTATCCATATATGTTACTTATACAGCATTCATAATGCTGAAAACACGATGACCCTATCATGTCTACTAAGCATCGAAAGCTTGTTTTACGATATTCATCACCAGTAACGATGTGGTTTGGCATGTTGGTCGCATGTTTCGCTTGGATCATGCACATCACGCTTTTTCTAACACCTTTATGGGACGATAACCCTCACTTAGGTCATGGCGTCTGTGCTGAGCTCGCACCAGTAGTATCGGTCATCAAACAGTATGAGCAAATACAGACTGATATTGCGCACACCAATCATCACATACCCATTGATAGTGCCGCTCATCATTTACCACACCAAGCATCGACTGCGACCGTTAAGCCTATCATAACGGTTGACGCCGCATCTTCGCAGGCAGCCTTATATAACAAAGATAAGGTTGAACGCTCTGAATCTAACCCTAATGCCGTCAAATACCATGGCTGCGACCTTTGCACTGCCATGTCTGCGGCAATATTACCAGTCGCTTTTACACATACTGACTCGGCTTTGATTGAACTGTCTACTGTCTCAGTCACATTTTTATATCGCTCACATAGTTATTATTCGGTTAGTTTTCTAAGACCCCTCGCACGTGCTCCTCCACTAGTCACATCCATATAATCATTCACATTTATAGGCCAATATTTTTAGAGCATTAATAACGATACTCCCCATCAACGCACCTACTTGGCATGTTGATTGAGGTGCTTGTATACGCTTGCTTAAAAAACCATGCTCAAAATGCTATCTCTTTATATCGAGAAACATTCAGTAAATGCTTACTCTAAGCCCATAAGTGGCTTGTCTGACATTCTATCTTGGTAAAAACTGAATAATCGATTTCATAAAATATTTTTGCAAATCTCTAGGAACATAAGATGTCATCTTCATCAATGAACGTTGTACCTATTTTAAAACTAAGTGTTTTAGCCTTATCTTTGTTGCATATCAGTAGCACTTATGCAGATTCTACCACCGTAAAAGCGTATATGCATACTACGGATGATGAGCCACACATCCGATTGCCAGAAATCGTCGTTTATGCGAAGCCATCTAGTACCGATGCCCTTGGAACAGCAGCCAGCATTAATCAAAAATTTATTAGCAGCAAACTAGTGGCAAGCAGTGATACAGCCACTATACTGACAAAAATACCCGGTCTGAATGTACAAAGTGCTGGTGGTATCTCAAACCTACCTGTGATGAGAGGCTTGGCGGACAATCGTCTACGTGTTTTAGTAGATGGTGTTGACTCAATCGCCTCTTGTCCAAATAGTATGAACTCACCCCTTTCTTATATCGCACCAAGCTCTGTAGATGAAACCACCGTCTATGCAGGTGTGACGCCTGTGAGTGTCGGTGGTAATAGTATTGGTGGCACTATCGTTGTCGAAACAGCAGAGCCTGTCTTTTCAACGGATAGCGACATACTAACTTTAGGTGAGATTGGCACATTTTATCGTAGCAATGGTGATGCTTATGGTGCCAACTTGTCGACCACAGCGGCAAACGATCAACTTAGCCTCACCTATAAAGGCAGCTTCGCACAAGCAGATAACTATAAAGCTGGTGGTAATTTTAAATCTTATACCCAAACAGGGAACCCTAATAAAACATTAGCAAAAGACGAAGTTGGTTCAACCGCTTATGAGAGCAAAAATCAATCATTAGACATTGCTTATAAGAATGGTAATCATCTGCTACAAGGTACTTATCTGTGGCAAAACGTACCAAAAGAACTATATCCAAACCAGCGGATGGACATGCTCGACAATCAGCTTGACCGTATTAATCTACGCTATCAAGGAGAGTTAAACTGGGGACAGTTAGAAGCACAGGCCTATCATGAAGATGTCGATCACTATATGAATTTTGGAGAAGACAAACAGTTCTTGTACGGTGCCGCCAAAGGTATGCCTATGAGTACCAACAGCAAGACGATTGGAACCAATTTAAAAGCGATTGTCGACTTAGCTGAGCAAGGCACACTTAATATAGGGGCTGAATATCAAGACTATACGCTTGATGACACGTGGGCAGCATCTGGCAACGGTATGATGTCGCCAAACAAATTTCAAAATATCAACAATGGTCAACGTCAGCGTATCAGCATCTATGGCGAATGGGAAAAAGACATCTCTCCTGAATGGACAACTCAGCTTGGTACCCGCTACGAAAACGTACGTACCAGTGCTGATGAAGTACATGGCTATCAAGTCGGTGGTCAAAACAATATGACCAATCAGTTGCGAGATAGCGCTAACTTTAATGCCAGCGACCGTAGTACCACTGATCACAACATCGACGTAACCGCGATCGCCCGCTACAACATTGATGCACAAAAAACCTTAGAACTGGGGCTGTCGCATAAAGAACGCACACCCAGCCTCTATGAACGTTATACGTGGTCGACATGGCCCATGGCGGCTGTCATGAATAATACTGTTGGAGATGGCAATGGCTATTTTGGTGATCCCAATCTGAGTCCTGAAAAATCAAATACCCTATCAGCTACCTTAGACTGGCGCGCTGATGATGACAGCTGGGGTATTAAAGCCACACCTTATTATTCATATATTGATGACTATGTTGATGCCGTACAGTGGAATCGTATGAGCAATACAGCGGCGGGTACTCAAACAACTAATCAATATAATGTACTGCGCTATACCAACCAAGATGCTGAGATATATGGCATAGATATCTCAGCCAATCAGGAGTTGGCAGCAAATGCTTGGGGGTACTGGGATATAGTAGGCTCTTTAAGCTATACCAAAGGGAAAAATAAAGACAGCGGCTCAGACTTATATAACATCATGCCATTTAATGGCAGTGTCGCCCTGAATCGGGAAAATAACGGTTGGACAAACCAAATCGAAGTGGTGGGTGTCGCGGCTAAAAAGGATGTATCCACCCCTCGCAACGAAATTAAAACCGCGGGTTATGGTCTCTTAAACCTCAGTACGGGCTATCAGTTTAAAGAGGTCGCAATTGAGGCTGGTATCGATAACGTATTTGATAAAAACTATGCGTTACCTCTAGGGGGCGCATACATGGGTCAAGGTAGAACCATGTCTATGAATAAGGAGATAGATGGCAGCTCTAACTGGGGCACGGCTGTCCCTGGCGCGGGTCGCTCGTTCTATATAGGTGTCAACTATAAGTTTTAGTTATCATTAAGATAGATTTCTAACTTTTTTTATACCATTTCCAAAAATGAGAATAACAAAGAAAACTTGTGTGATATGACCACTAACAGGTTTAATAAGTCACACAAGGCTAATCGTATTTTTGGATTTGGTATTATTTTATGGAACCATCTTTACGACTATAGTATTGTTCACTGCGACAGTTTATATAAGATTTTGGGGCTGTCCTCGATAAGCAAAATTATTTAGGATAGCACTACAGAGCGACTTATACTCACCTTTTACGACGCCCGCCAATACACTTTCATAACCATATCTTGGCGAGGTAAATCAAACTTAGTCTTTAATTGGCCCCTTAATACTTTGGCATCAGCTGCGCTAAGCGCGCCCCAAACCTTCTCTATAAGAATAGAGCCGTCTTCTAAACGTGTATCTATAGCTGAGACAATAGCATCAGGAAGATCAATAGAAGGTGTATTCAAAATATGTACTATATTGTCTTGTTTAAAATTATCAATCTGTGCCAATGTCTGACTTAATTCGATATCTTGTAGATAAGCCGTATCTGCATCATCATTAGTGACGACAATGACGATTGGCGCTATCGTATTTTGCCAATTTTCTATTAAATTAGCGACTGTTGGTATAGACGTTTCGTCACAAATAAGCAGACACTGACCCTCATTTAAATGTGCAATTTTTTCTGGATAATCGCGTACACTTTTAAGTTGTGTTCCTGCTTGAACCGCTCTCGCCCAATTACCACCAGGTGTATCACCATGAATATAAGTATCCACCCAGCCTTGTACTTGCTGAGTTTCTGCGTCTTGCCATGCTTTTCGCAAGGTATAATAGCGCTGTAATTTCTCCGGAGCGTTATCAGGGGCGTTGGCAGATTCACTACTGATTGATATGCCACTATTCATTTCAAACAGATAAGCATATCCTGCATGATTCAGTGGCGAATCAGCAGGCGCAGTTACGACCAATCGATACATATTTGGACTGGCGTAATAACTATCAATCACAGTGAAATAACGCGCTTGCTGTTTTATCGCAAGCTTGCCAAGTTTCTTTGAAGCCACCTGCAAGAGGTTGATATATTGCGACTTCAAAGTAACCGTTTCATCAATCACATTTTCAAATTCAATAAAGAATTGCTTGACCACATCAGGCAACGATTCAGATTTATGACTTGGTAGACTTTCTGAGTTTTGAGCTGCTGCTTCGAGCAATAATCCATCGCTATAAACCTCTGCCACCACAACCGCTACATCATTACTGAGCTTAGTGTCAGCAAATGCCTCCACAAACATAGCCAGCTCATCTTGGTGTTCATCATTGACGTGGTTCATGAACTTTATTTTAGCCGCCATGGGTAATGGCACTTTGTCTGTATAACGTTGATCAAAAACTTGGGACATAATGCACCCTTTATAAAAAATTAGTTTTATAAAAAAGACAAGGCGCTTGATCCACTCAATGCGCCTCATTTATTAGGCTTGTAACCTAACAAGCCATGACTATTTCTAAAATTTAGCAGTCGCTGGTACTGACATAAAAAGTAACGATAAAACAGAATAGCATAGCGGAGATAGTCGGAAATGCGAGGATTGATTGGAGGCATTATTAATCAAGTGAGAATTACTTAAAGCCATAGTAGATAACCCATTGGGTTTGTTGGTGGTTTTAAAAACAGATCATGATTAAACGGAAACGACTCTGGCTTCATCTAGTGAAGTCAGAGCCTGTTCTTACCAGTTAGAACTCAACAACTAAAACCCTCTAGCATTATCACTAGTCACGGTATAAAAGATATTAAAAGCACTATTAGCACCAGTTTTGATAACTTTACCATCTACCGTTGCACTGGCTTCGAAATTAACACCACCACCTGCGCTTTCACCACTAACGATGTTCGGCAAGGTCAGTGAATGCACGATCACTTTCTTATTGGTAATGGGTGTCTCTGCTTTGGTTAGTTTTGTACCTCGTGGTTTCACCACTTCTCCCTCTGCAAAGACTTTTGATAAATCATCATAAATAATATCGAAATCTAATAATTGTGCCTGATCAAGTTTTGCTTGTCCGTTTACAACAGGGATACCAACAAGAGTTTTGCTGCCACGATGGATCATGCGATTATCGATAACTTTACCATTATCTAGCTTTCTGCCTTCTGCAGCCACTGAGTTAGTTCGAACGATCAACATCACTTTATAGCCTGGTACAGCCGCTTTACCTTTTCCATCAAAAATATCAGCGACCAATTCTGGTGCATTTTTCGCTTCATTAATGACTACTCGAGCAGCACTTTCAAAAACAGGATAGTCTTTGCCGTCAATCGTCAAATAACGAGTATCAGCATAGCTGCTTTGCGTTTTCATCAGACCCGTGGTGACAGCATTAGATGGCGTTGCGCTCGATGATGACATCGTATTTTGACAGCCTGCGACTCCCAAAGATAATAGGGCAATAGATAAAATACAAACTTTAGATAATGGGTTTTTGCTGGAACATGAGTGAGTTGAACGTGACATAATTTAATCTCATAAGAAGGATTTTTGTGAAATACAGAACCTTAGAAAGCAGTATTATTGATAATGATTATCATATGCATTATTATTACGATATTGTAACTGCTTGTCAATAATTATCAGTGGTATAAATTGCATGTGTTAATCCTCTTACAGCTTCAATATAAGCAACGCTATGTCTAAGACTTTGTTCAATAAACTAAATATAATAAAGGATAAGTATGTCAAGATCTCAGGGAAGCCTTGCAATGATAACGATAGCCATGGCAGGAGTAGTGATGTCACCAAGCTATGCTAAACCTGACTTGACTAAGACCGTAGATATGAGCTTATTGCATGCCAAAGATATCGGGTATCGTTTCGTATATCATACCTTCAGTGCACCTGCACCAGAACTATTCTCCTCTAGCTTAACCGATTCACAATTGAAAACGCTGCAAACCTATGCAAAACCTCGTCATTATCAAGTGTGGTTAGCTATTCCTGAGCAGACAACCTATCATCTACTCTCTAACAATTCTGTAAAAACTCCTAGTAAAGTGCTTTATATGCTTGATGGTAATGCGGCTATTGATGATTTAGATAAGGATACGCTGCGCTTATTATCCCAGTCTACACCACAAAAATCAGCGCCTACTTTGGTCTTTATAGGTTACCAAACACCTTATCGCTTCGATGTTGATGCCCGCGCCTACGACTATACCCCACCATTATTAGCCAACACTGTAGATAACGGTGCTTTTCAAGAAGAAGGTAGAGAGCGATTAAACGGCGGTGCAGCACACTTTTATGAGTTGATTGAAAAACAAATAAAGCCGTGGGTATATGAACAGTTGGGCGAGAAACCGAAGCAAGAAGCCATTTGGGGACACTCTTACGGTGGTTTGTTTGTGTTATATAATTTGTTCAAGCACCCTCAAGCTTATCAGCAGTATTTCAGTGCAGATCCATCACTTTGGTGGCAAAATGGAGAGATGATTAACTATTGGCAGGCATATCAAAATTTTCCTAAAGCGCAACTTGCAGATATAACTAATAATAAACACAAACAAATACGACTCACTTTTAGTCACTCTCCAGAGCAGACCACTATGCCAGTAGTAGCGCCTACTCTGATGAGTAAAAAAGAATTCGCCAAGGAAGTCTGTGAGTACTTTGAGGAGCGTTGTAGCTATCAGTTTTACAACCAGTCTCATGGAGAGGTATTTACAACCTCTCTATTAGAGAGCTTAAAGAACTTCTAAGATTAAGCCTATTCAAGATAACTTTAGCACTCTGACCTTATCTACTGGATAAGAAAAACCTCGCTAGGTTACCCAAGCAAGGCGGGAGAGAAACTTTTTACAAGATTATGAGACAATTGATCATCCAAATAAAAAGGTCTGAACCATTAGTTCAGACCTTTTTTATTCTTAAAGAAAATACTGTATTTAAGAATTAGAAATCAACACTCACATCAAACACATAAGTACGGCCAGGCTCATTAAAGGTGCGTGCGCCTGCATTGTTGGTGGTGCCTTCACGTTTGATTTGTTTATCAAACAGATTTTTGACCCCTGCACCGACCGTTATCGAATCATTGATGTCGTAGCGAGTGCTGATGTTGGCAATCGCGTACGGCTGGCGTGACAATAGAGCACCGTCAAGAGCATCGCCTGTGGTCACCGAGCGCGTTGGCGCGTCGATTTTTCCGTAATAGCTCGCCCCTGCCAGCGCACTCCAGCGCGGCGTGATGTCCCAATCCACATTGGTATTGACCGTGAATTTAGGAATGAGCGATAGCGGCTCGCCATTGTCTTTACGCTCTGAGCGGATATTGCCTGTGATGTTGGTGTACCATGAGACATTGTCGGTGACAGGTACGGTGACAAAGCTTTCTAAACCCTCAACGATAGCTTCCCCTTGGTTTTCCCATTGAAAGATAGAACGATTCGTGGCGCTGTCGACCGCCACGCGATCTACGCCCGCCCCAATACGGTTGTCATAGTCGTTGCGGTAGTAGGTCAGACCTGCTTTTAGATTGGTGCTGTCCTCATAGCTGACAGTCAACTCTTTATTCCATGAGGTTTCATTGTCCAGCTCATTGTTGCCCAACACGTAGCAGCCGCGCTCTTCAGTAGGTATCGATGAGGGACAGCCATTACCTCTGGTGTAATAAATATAATTGGGATCGAGCTGATACAGTGAGGGCGCTTTAAAGGCGCGGCTCACCCCTGCTTTTACCGACCAGTTGGGACTAAAGTGCCATGTGGTATTCACGCTTGGTGACCAGTTGCTACCCGCTTGATCATGATAATCAAAGCGTAAGCCTGGGGTGATATACCAATCAGGCGTTATCTGATAGTTGTCCTCAATATACGCGCCGACCAAATAGCTGTCTGTCTCAGGGTTGCGCTCACTAGGGTCAGTGTTGGTATCACCAAATTCAAAGCCCTCTTCAAACTCCAACGTACTGACTACAGGATTGTTTAATTTTTCACCGCGAAACTCAGCGCCTGCAGTCAGTGTATGACGATCAAAGTAGATGTCCCATTCTGATTTGGCATTGAGCGTATCGTAGGTGGCCTTTGACCAGCTTGGTGTGTCACCATCTTCAGGCAATTGAATCTGCCCTTCCACGCCGCCACAGCAGCCTTCGCCTAGGCGCTCGCTATTGGTGCGGATGTATTCTAGATAGCTGTTGCTGCTGGTATTGTCATAGTCGCCTCGGTGGGTAATGGCTGCACCATAGCGCGTCATTTTATTGGTGGTTTCGCCCTCTAAGTTATTGACCAAATCCTCATTGACCGTCTGAAACTGTGAGTCGCCTGCCCAGCGGTTTTCTTGACGACTATAATTGACCTCAACACCGACCGTATTCATCGCATCCATCGCGTATTCGAACAACTGACGCGCATCGATATTTTCAACGCCTTCGCGACCCGCCGCGATAGACGGTGCAGGGCCACCACGCCCATCAACAATCAGCGCATCGTCAGCATTAATATACGGATCATCTGCTTCACTATCGTGGTAACCAAGGGTAGTACGTGAGGACAGCTTATCAGTCAATGCACCAGACATATTGACGTTAGTACGCCAGCTGCTGCCTTCTAGGTCACTCTCTGGCGTCTCATAGTGCCCACTGATAGAAAACTCTGACTCAGTCGGGCGCTTGGTGATGATATTGACTACCCCGCCCATACTGCCTGAACCATAGCGCGCTGCTGCTGGCCCTCGCAGCACTTCAATACGCTCAATAGCACTTGGTGGCACCCACTGCGAATCGCCGCGCGTGTCTTGTTCACTGGCGCGCCCTGGACGTACCGCATTGCGTGAGGTGACAGGACGACCATCGATTAAAATCAAAGTGTTATTTGGCCCCATGCCGCGCAAATCGATTTGACGCTGATTACCGCGCTGTCCAGAAGTAGACGAGCCAGATAAATTGACGCCAGGCATTTTGCGCACAATCTCTGCAATGTCATTGGAAACAGAGGCTTTCTCGATGGCCTTTTCGCTAATGACAGACAACCCCGCCGCTTGCTCGAGCTCCTCTCGCGCCGCCTTGACGACGATAGTATCCAGCTCAACAGAAGGCATCGCTTGCTGTTTGGCCGCTTCTTGCGCTTCTATTTGTTGTACAGTAAGACCCTCGCTCTCAGCTGCGAATGCGGTAGTAGTGAGAATAGAGGCAATCGCCATGCCAAGCAGCGCTTTACCCGTCACTACGTGTAATGGCTTTGATAGATGAAGGACATGCTCAGAAGCAAAAGAGGGTGATAATGTTGGCATAAATGACAATCCTAAAGTATTTAGTATTTACCAATACCTGTTATGTTTTCTGATAGCGCTGGTCAGCAACAACCTAGTGAGTAAGTGGCAGCAAAGCACGGATATGGTTGTGTTTAATCGTTATAACGTCAGAATAAAGGCGGTATTGATATCTATAGCATCTTGAGGACAGAGCGCGCCTAGAGCGACTCGATGCTTAGTAATAAAGAGTACACACTCTAGCAACATTCAATAAATAAAGCAAATAATAATGATAACTATTATCGTTATTATTTGCTTTATTTTCTGGTGTCATAAAGTTATAAATCTAACGATCACTCTTATGGTCAGGTGATGTGGCCAAAACCTCTCAAATGCATGACCTGCGAAGCTGATGGTCTGATAGTAGCAGTCATTTTCAGCGAGACGCTAAAAAAGCGATATCGTCATTACTACATAAAAGAGATACACTGTATATATTCGCTAAACTGACATAAACTTTTTTGCGTGCTGTGCCTGCGCCGACAGGTGCTGCGTAAAACTTATCTCAGTCTCGCTGTATCCTGTTTATATTGACCTGACTATATATAAAAACAGCCGATATATAATAGATATATAATGATAGCCTCTACAGTATGGGTAAAAAAACATGAATATCGAAAGTGATAACGTCAACCAAGTAGAGATTATTTATGAAGATGAGTTTTTGGTGGCGATTAATAAAGAGGCGGGGCTATTGGTGCATCGCAGCTGGCTGGATAAAGGCGAGACGCGCTTTGCCCTGCAGCTGACCCGTGATGCCGTAGGCTGTCATGTGTTTCCCGTACATCGTCTGGATCGGCCGACGTCAGGGGTATTATTGTTTGCCAAAAGTGCGGACGTGGCGCGCACGTTGACCGAGGCCTTTACTACGCGCCAGGTAACCAAACAGTATTTGGCGGTGGTGCGCGGCTTTATGCCAGAGCAAGGCTTTGTTGATCATGCGCTAAGCTTTCAGCCAGACGCCATCGCCGATAAGTTTGCCAATGTGGACAAACCTGCTCAAGAAGCGGTGACCCATTGGCAACGCTTAGCACAGATCGAGCTGCCATTTGCCGTATCAAAAAAGCACAACACCAGCCGCTACAGCCTCATGCGCTTGATACCCATCACTGGCCGCAAGCATCAGTTGCGCCGGCATATGAAGCATTTGTTTCACCCCATCGTGGGTGATACCAGTCACGGCGATGGACGGCACAATCGATTTTTTCGTACTCAGTATGATTGCACGCGCATGCTACTGCATGCTCACAGTTTGGCGCTCAGCCATCCTGTCACCGGTGAGCCACTGCTACTAAAAGCAGGACTGGACGAGCAGTGGCGGCACATCATAGAAGCCTTTGCTTGGACAGCGAGTATTACAGACTAGGCGCAGTTATCCATCGCTGCTATTTACCGATGCGCCAGCTTTTTATTTTGGTAAAAAAACCTTTTATTCTCTCAGAAAAGCCAAACGCCTCGGACGCAGGCACTGCCTCAACCTGATGGCGCGCTGCCAGTATCGGCTGCTGGAGTAGTCGCTCATGATGATCAAAAGCGCGATCCAAACTGATACTCATCATAGAAAAATTGGTCGGTCGTGGTAAGCAGCGATACACTTGACCCTTATTGATTAAGTCAATCACCATATGAGCATCTTTAAATTCAGTCAGCATCAACACCATCAAGTCTGGCTGGATGTTTTTTAGGGCATAAACCACAGGCGTGATGTTTTCTTCGTTGAGCGTGGCGTCAGCAATGGTGACCCCAAAGCGCTTTTTTTGTAATAAGCTTGCTGCCTGTTCCAACGTGTTTGCCCAGCTCACTGTATAGGCGCCCTTAAAATGACTTTTTATTTGCTGATAGACATGCTCGTCATCGTCTAATACCAGTAGATGGCGCTTGCCAGCTGCATTACTGTATGCAGAGTGAGACAGTGCGGTGTCTCCAAAAACACTCGGGGCTATGTCTTGTGTTTGTTGAGCAATCTCTGTCGCTTTGTTGATGACGTCTTTTAGCTCGTCATTTTGCCAAGGTTTGGTGATATAACGATAAATCTCGCCTTCATTGACCGAATCAATCACCGCGTTTAGATCGGCATAACCGGTCAATAAAATACGAATGGTATTTGGCGATTTCTCTTTGATATCACGCAGCACTTCTGTCCCTTGCTTATCAGGCATACGCTGATCACTGATGACCACTTGGACATCGTGGCGGCTGACATACGCCATCAGCTCGGCGGCATCGGTGGTGGTAAATACATCGTGCGACTGGCGAAAGTGCATCTTTAAACTGCGTAAGATGCGCGGCTCATCATCGATAAAGGCAATCTTTGGTTTTTGCATGTCATTCTCTTTATGGTTTTAAGTCTATTCATTTTCAAATAAAGCCCGAGCTGGTTTGCTCTTATGGGCAGTCGACTGCACAGGCAGCAGCAGCGTAAACGTCGTGCCCTCCCCAACGACTGAGCTGACCTCCATACGTCCATGATGCTGCTCCATGATTTGCGCGCTAATAGCCAGCCCTAGACCTGTGCCTTCACCGGCTTTTTTGGTGGTAAAAAATGGCTCAAAAATCTGTACCAGCTTGCTCTCCTCGATGCCCACGCCATTGTCTTTGACACTCACGGCTAGGTACTGCTGGGTGTCATCGACAGATGACGTAATATGCAATGTGCCTTTACGATCGGCTGGCATGGCTTGAGCGGCATTATTAAATAGGTTTAATAACACTTGGTTGATTTGTGAAGGGTTGCATTGAATCAACGGCAGCTCGGCAAGCTCTGTGCTAACGTCTAGGGTTTTTAGATTGTTTCGCGCCATGACAAGGGAGGTGGTGATACAGTCATTGATATCGACTTCTTTTACTTTAGATTCATCAATTCGAGAAAAATCACGCAAGCTGACGACCAGCTCTGCAATCTGATCGACGCCGTACAGCCCGTCTTTAATCAAATCGGCCAAATCCTCACTGACCTCATCTTCTTTGATTGCCTCGCAGCATTGTAAGGTTTGCGTTATCAGTTGCTCAGTTTTTTCTGGCGGGGTATTGGGCGCTTTTAAGGCCTGCAATAACTGCTCGGTATGCTGTATCAGCTCATCAAAACGCCCAAGATTATCACCCACCAATTCCATATTGCTGCGCACATAGCCAAGCGGGGTATTGACCTCGTGTGCCACGCCTGCCACCATCTGGCCGAGCGTGGCCATTTTTTCGGAGCGTACCAGCTGCACTTGTGAGGCTTTTAGCTCATTCATGGCTTGCTGTAGGTCTTGGGTTCGAGCTGCAACTTGCTTTTCTAGATGGACATTGATTTCAGCCAGTGCGCCTTCGTTTTCGACGATACGGTCGATCAGGTGATTGGTTTGTTCACTGATGACATGGATTTCACTGACCGCTGAGGCTGGCAGTTTGTGCGCGCTTAACTGCTGATATTGCTTTTGTTCAATCAGCGTACCCATGTCAGCCACAGCATCGGCCATCCGCTTGAGCGGCCGCGTGAAGTAGCGACGAAACACCCATGCGGTCAATAACAAGATCGGTATAAAACCCAACAACATGGCCTGAATCAGCTTGTCAGACAACGCATTTGCCACGCTCATCATATCGTTATCAGGCTTGACGACGACCATCTTCCAATAGGTAAACGGCATACGAAAGACAAAAGCGGTCGCCGGCTGCTGTAATATAAAATCATCGGGCACAGCGATGGTCTCAACCAAATGGCTGTCTACAAGCGCAAACGTCTGATCGATATTTAATAACAGTAAAGCAGAGAGCAGTTTGGACTCTTGCTCACTAATCTTGTCTAGATTGGTGGTGCTCAAGATACTACGAGCAGCGAGTGTAAAGCGGCCTTCATCTTTTGCCAGTGCTTCATCGATCAGCTGATGATTGATACGCTCTAAGCTATCCGCAATCGGCGCAAAACCAGGGCTTTGGGCGGCCAGCTGCCGTGCCGTGACTACCTCACCTTGCGGATTATTCTCAGTCGTTTGTGTGACCTTCGATTGCTCTGGAAAGGCCAAAAACCGATTGTCCAAATCGACCAAAAACACATAACCGCCGAGCTTGTCTTGCCACTTTTTCATGGCAGCGCCGAGGTTATCCAGCAACAAATTAAAGCTCACTACCCCATCAAACGCCTGATTGCGACTGTCATACAGCGCCTTGGCACAGGTCATTACCCGCTGACTGCTCACAGGATCGACATAGGCTCGGCTCCAGACGCAGTGGTCGTGCCGCGCATACATCGCAGGGATGTACCACCAGTCCCGATAATACGGAGTTGGCGTTTGACGAGCTTGATTATAACGCGTCAATGGCTGCATCACGCCTGACGTGTCTCGCGCCCAGACAAACGACTGGCGCTCGCGGCCTTGTACATACATATTGGGATCAAACCACACACCGCCGCCCACGATACGCGCATCCGTCTGCTGCATGAGGTTGCCAAAGGTTTGTTTATAAATGTCATCTTGTTTTGGCAAGCCGCCTGCCATCGTGCTGGTGGCTTTGGCCAGTCCATCGACATGATTGATACTGGCCATGATGCTATTGATGGCTTCGTTGCCGGTTTCGACCACGGTCTCTGATGTCATCTCCATAATGCGCGGCTTACCTTGGGTTTCAATGACCAAGTACACCATGAGGATAATCAGCAAAAAAGCCAACGCCAAAATAATCAGCATACGGGTAGAGATACTACCAAGCCTGCCAGCAACGCTCATACACACACCTTTTATCTACGCATCAACTGCTATCAATGAATCGCTTAATGGATATCAATCTCTGTGACACACAACAACTATTTATAATGGGCATAAGAATACGGCCGAGTTGTGAACATATGATGACAAAGAAGATACTGGTTAATAAAAGTTGGACTATTGAAAAAGGCTTGTAAAAACGGAGAATGAGAGAGGTTGGACGATAGGAGTTTTGAGGTATTTATAAAACAAAAAGTTGAGAGATAGGCAATAAGCCTTGCTCTTGCGCCGAGACCGCTACGCCATCGCTAGTGTGTAAATGAATCACGCAGTGCGCATCATCACGGGCTTCGTGTACGGCACTATGAATGATAAATCCTGCTGGATTGACATTGAACGCTGATGGCGAGACCTTTTCGCCCGCTTTGTTGACTTTGACTAGGCTGAAGGCGGTGATCTCTTCAAATAGCATGCCATAAGGATTGATTAAAAACTCATCTTCCGTCCCTGGTACGCGGGCTGAGATATGGGTAAATACCAGATCATCCCAGCCATAGGACGCAACCAAGCGATAACAAGCAGCAAGATTTACTCGCATCTGCCACTCTTGTTCGCTCATATGGCGCAACAGTATCCAATTTTATACAAGCACCTCGCGCTCATCACTTGTGCGCGTATTCGTAGAGCCTTTGACTGGATTGATGACGCTACCTCGTTGAGTACATCGGCAAGACTGGCGAGTATGCTTGTAGGGCTGATTGGTAATTATGGCAAGCAGATGGATGGCGATATAAAGATAGATTTGCGCTTATTACAAGAAGAGCTTGGCTTTATGCTCGGTACCACCCGACAAACCATCAATAAAATCATTCAGTCTTGGCAAAAACAGGAATTCATAGATATGCACTATGGTTTTATTACTATAAAGAATCAGTCTGAGTTAAAAGCAATCATGAATCCTGAATAATTTGAATATCTATAAAATCTGTCCGTAAAATTTTATATAAACCACTCAACACCTCGCAAACTAGCATCAGCATCAAAGCTGCCACCTTAACATCTTCTTAACAGCACACTTGTTATGGTAAGGAATGACGTTTCCTACCATTCTGTTGAGAAGTATTTATATGTCCATATCTCAAACCGCCAAAATCGATGCGCCTAAAACCAATAAAAAAAACAGCTATCTGAGTAAGCTCTACGATCATGAGGTAAATCTCAATTATCTTATTATCATTGTTGCCTTATATTTGGTGGTGACTGCCAATATTGGCTTTTTTGAGCAGGTGCTAGATGTCTATCCATTTAGCAAAAACGTCGGCTTTATACTGTCTATTACTGGCTTGTTGTTTGGACTGATGTGGCTGGTATTACAACTGCTTTGCTATCGTCCGATTGCCAAACCAGTATTGATTGCGCTACTGATCACTGCTGCCATCTGCGGTTATTTTACCGATGCTTACGGGACGATATTTGACACCAACATGCTGATCAATAGTCTGGAGACCGATCAAGCAGAGGCGATGGGATTGTTTGCCCCTAGTATGGTCATTCGGGTGCTGCTACTGAGCGTGTTGCCAGCAGTTATCATTAGCAAAATTCGTCTAAAACGCTTTACTTGGCAACGCAGTATTCTACAAAAGACAGCTACCTTGATATTGTCTATCGCAGTTATCGCGGCGTGTCTTTTACCCTTTGGTGACCAGTACGCCAGCTTCTTTCGTCAGCATAAAGAGGTGCGCTCTTATGCCAACCCAATCACGCCTATTTACTCTACGATCAAACTTGTCGAAAACTATGTCAATGAGCTGCGCCGTCCTGATACTTTCACCCTACATGCGACAGATGCAAAGCGCGTCGCTCCTACCAGTAGCACTACAAACAGCAGCACTGCAAAACCCAAGCTCATGGTGTTCGTCGTTGGTGAAACGGCTCGCGCTGATCACTTTGGTTTAAATGGCTATACACGCAATACCACGCCACTACTCGCAAAACAGTCCAACCTTTATAGTTTTAAAGATGCCGTCTCTTGTGGCACTTCGACTGCCTACTCAGTGCCCTGCATGTTCAGTTATGCAAATCGAGAAAAATATGATATCGATACCGCCAAGTACAATGAAAACGTACTCGATACGCTCAGCAAGCAAGGGGTCAATGTCGTTTGGCGAGACAACAACTCTAGCTCTAAAGGCGTAGCTGATCGTGTCACTTTTGAGGACTTCAAAACGGCTGATACCAATCCGAACTGCGATGTTGAATGCCGAGATATTGGTATGCTTGATGGTTTTGATAAACTGGTTAAGTCAGGCAGCTCACCGAAAGAGACGCCTAAAGACACGCTTATTTTGTTACACCAAATGGGTAATCATGGCCCCGCTTATTACCAGCGCTACCCTAAAGAATTTGAAACGTACAAACCTGTCTGTATGACCAATGAGCTGTCAAAATGTGATACCCAGTCTGTGATCAATGGCTATGACAATGCGATTCTGTACACCGACTACTTTTTGGATAACGTGATCGATACCCTAAAGACTTACGAACAAGATTATGATGTAGTCATGGTGTATATGAGCGATCATGGCGAGAGTCTGGGAGAAAACAATATTTACTTGCATGGTCTGCCCTATAAGTTTGCACCAGATACCCAAAAACACGTACCTGCAGTCATTTGGTCACCAGACAGTAATCACATCGATGCGGACAGTCTCTCTATTATGAGCAGTCAGCCCGTATCACACGATTTTATTACGCCGACGTTGCTTAGCTTTTTTGGCATCACAACCGATGAAGTCAAAGGCGCGCCAACCTTTTTTAAAGTGAATAACTAAATCTGTTTTTATATTGCTCCATCTTTTAGGTAGCCACTATTTTTTAGGTCAACACTATGTATAAGATACTCGTTATTGAAGACAACCCCGATATCGTGGCCAATATTTATGCGTTTTTTGAGCCAAAAGGCTTTGAGCTGGACAACGCACATAATGGCTATAGTGGGCTAACGCTCGCCGCAAGCAATCATTATGACGTCATATTGCTCGATGTCATGCTACCAGGTATGGATGGCACCAAGCTGTGTAAGAAACTCAGAGAAGAACTGCATGACAAAACGCCTGTGCTGATGCTCACTGCGCGCGATACGATTTTGGATAAAGTGGCAGGCTTTGATAGCGGTGCTGATGATTATTTGGTCAAGCCATTTTCATTGATTGAGCTAGAGTGCCGTATCAAAGCACTTATACGTCGTCATGAGGACGATCATTTTGTACACAGTATCGCTGTGGGCGCGCTATCGCTAAATAATAGTGAACATACTATTATGCGCGAAGGAAAGTCGATTAAGCTCACCCCAACTGGATTTAAGATATTACATATCCTGATGAGTGCCGCACCGCGAGTCGTCAGCAAGACAGAACTTGAAGAAAAGGTTTGGGGTCTGGATATACCCAGCAGTGATGCGCTACGCACTCATATTCATAGCGTGCGGGCGCAGGTCGACAAGCCCTTTGACAAAACCATGATAGTAACAGTGCCTGGTGTGGGTTACCAAATTATCGATCCCAATAAATCAGAACACGCGGTAGTATAACTGAGAGAGTAGCACCTCATACTGTCTATCATCGCTCACTATATCAATTACCTCCTTTGATTAAGCATCTCCATATTATGTTCAATATAGACTCGATAGCCAATAAGTTTCGATTATCCTACTTTATATTCGCGCTGTTATTATGCGGGGCTTTTGTCAGTATTTTTCTATACGCGGAGAGCAGAATAGAACAGGAGTTGGTTAAGGGTCGGCTGTTGCAGCAGCTTGATATCAGCCAAGAAAAGTACGGCGATCGCTCTATTTATACTGCCGACCCAGGCATCAAGATCTATCGCTACGATAGTGCCCCTACCAACCTGCAAACAACAGCAACGGCAACGGTGCAAGAGAAGTCTGTCACTATAGACGGTGAGTCTGGCAAAACCCACGGTAACCTTCATTTTTTCGCCTATCAACAAGGCAATCAGACTTACATTTTGACGTACTTGGAAGGGGTTGAGATGGTGATGAGCCACTACCCTGTACTAGAAATCTTCGAAAACTTAGAAGATATCTTTGCAGACACACTAAGAGTGGCGGTCATTTTGAGTTTGCTTATTGCCGCCATATTCTCTCATTTATCCTCTAAACAAATCATCAAGCCTTTACTCGATTTAAAAAAAGCCGTCGAAACGGATCATAGCAACCTAACGGAACTCACGCACTTGCCCTCTGAGGTGGGCGTATTGGCGCGAGCTATCGATGAAAAAAACCATAAACTTGAGCAGTATCTAAAGCGCGAGCAACTGTTTACTGGTGATGTCAGCCATGAGCTGCGCACGCCCTTAACCATCATCATGGGTGCCTTCGAAGTGCTAGCTTCGCAATTACCAGCAGACAGTCATCTAAACGAGTTTACCAATCGGATTGGCACTACCGCCCGTGAGACCTCTGAGATTATCACCGCCCTGCTCTTACTTTCGCGCGCCCCTGAAAAGCTAGATGCACCGCAAACTTCTATCAATAGCATTGCCTTAGCCGAGGTGCAGCGATTGACCTATTTGCTGCGCTATAAAACGGTCACGTGTGAAATAGTCGCTGAGCAAGAATATAGCGCCTATGTGCGTCCTGAGCTATTAAAAATGGCACTGGGCAATTTGATAAAAAATGCGTTTCAGTATACCGATGATGGCGAAGTCACCATCACTATCGATGACGAAAAAATCATGGTAACTGATACTGGTCTTGGTATTCCTGAGGCGATGATGCCGCTGCTGTATGAGCGCTTTGAGCGCCTAACTCATGACTATCAAGACGAGGGTACAGGCATAGCCTTGTCACCAGAAAATGATATCAATCACAAGGTTGAAGGCTCAGGTTTGGGACTGAGTATCGTACAACGCATCATGTCTCATATGGGCTGGCAGCTGACTCATCAAGCCAATCCGTCTGGCGGCAGCACTTTTATTATTTATTATAAATAACCGTACTTTGCTTACTATCACCACAATTTCTATTTAACCATTGCCCACTGAACTGGCGGGCAATGCCATTTGTGCCATTTGTCCGAATCATTCTTTATTCTCATTCCTGCTTACGCTCTTAACGTTTTCTTAATCTCGCTCGTCTTATACTTAGGATATATCGACTTTGCTTGACTGTTTTTTTGGTCACGCAAAACCGAAAGCGCATCTTGATATTAATAGATCATTAAGAATTCTATATGAATAAAATTACTCCTATTAATCTTGAAGACGAGTCAGCCGAGCATTGCTCTATCAAGCAGGCAGCACATCACAGTGCGCTCACGCCTGATAGCTTTGCAGAAAGCGCAAAAGGCAAAACGGGCTTTTACCGAATTATAAAAGCTGCTGGCTATTCAATGGACGGATTTAAGGCAGCATACAAATTTGAGGCGGCTTTTCGACAAGTCGTGTGGCTCAATGTTGTCCTGCTTGCCGCTGTCATTATGATGCCTTTTACGCTTGGTATAAAAATGATGCTAGTGCTCGCGTCTTTTTTATCTTTAATTGTTGAGCTGATTAACACGGGTATCGAAGCTTGCGTCGACCACACATCAACCGCCAAGCATCCACTCGCAAAAATCGCAAAAGATGTTGGCTCGGCGGCGCAGTTCGTGTCGTTATGTCTATTAACAATTTTATGGCTCATGGCGTTGTCTGTCTTTTTATAAAGACATCTATCACAGGCACTGATCAATAATCAAGCTAGAAGCTATCCTATTTATTATACGTTCTTACTTACTATACATTGCCAGAGGTATCCATGACTTTAGAAAACCACTCAATGGCTTGGGACTGGCTAAAATTACTGTGTTTGACCATCCTCGCTACGTTGGTGTTTGAACATAGTCAGTTAGACATACGCATCAGTGAGCTTTTTTATAGCCATGGACACTGGCTACTAGAAAAAGGTGCGCAGCCTTATGCGTTTATCTTTTATGATTTGCCCAAAGCCCTACTGATCCTACTGGCGGTCTACCTCATAGCAGTGTTAATTATAAAATATAGACAGCCTTTGCCGGATCTTGCCTCACAGCATCGCTGTAAATTCGATAAATTTCTGTTTCCTTTACCAATTCGGGAGATCGGCTATCTACTGCTGGTATTAGCGATTGTACCGGCTACCATTACCACATTAAAAGGCGTCACCCATGTGAGCTGCCCGAATGACTTGGTAATTTTTGGCGGTGAGTTGCCTTATCTCAATCTGTGGCAAAACATCGTAGCAGCTACGCCCGCCAGATGCTTCCCAGCGGCTCACGCCAGCGCAGGATTCTCCTTATATGGATTGGCTTTTTTGCCAACACTCAAAAAGCACCGTTATCAAATACTAAAAATAGTCACGCTCTTAGGCTGGAGCATGGGGCTGTATAAGATGCTATTTGGCGATCATTTTTTTAGTCATACTTTAGTGTCGATGCTGCTATCACTGACGATAGCGTGTGCGCTTGCGACGCTATTCTTTAAAGATTCGATAAAGGCAAAAGCCAAAAGCGCCAGTAAAAAACATGCCGACACAGCCACTAGCTTGCTTGGCACTGAAAACTCAAGCACTTAGAATGATAGTTATCACGTTGCGTTATTTTGCTAGACACGACTGGCGAACTGCAGGCATATTGGGATGAGGGATTAAGGATGATTTATCAGCACTATAAGGACGTTATGAAACCACTTTGTGCCGTTATGCCAGCATTGACATTGATATTTGGATTTAGCGTACTCTCTACCGCTGCGATAGCAGATACAGTCAGTTTGCCAATGGACACTTTGCCTAACAGAATAACCCTACCAAATGTCAGCCCAGTCAATAGTGCGCTTGCCGACCGCGGCGCTTATGTGGCGCGCAGCGCCGACTGTATGGCCTGCCACCGTGAGGACTATAGTGGCGGCGTGCCGATTGATACGCCGATTGGCAATATCTACTCGACCAATATCACACCATCGACGCGCTATGGTATTGGCAACTATACTGAGGCCGATTTTAAAAAAGCCTTTTTTAAAAAAGCCTTACGCAAAGGTCGGGCGCCAAATCATCAGATTTATCCTGCGATGCCTTACCCGTCCTATCATGGCCTGACAGATGACGATGTCAGTGCCTTGTTTGCTTATTTTCAGACCGTCCCTATCGTAGACAAACCCCCTGAAAAAAACCACACACCTGCCTTTCCCGTTGAATATCCGTAGCTTAATGCTGGCATGGAATGTCATCAATGTGCCTTCTACCGAAAACCGCGCAGGACTCAAAAAACTCTATGACGACTCTTGTGCAGGTTGCCATATGCAAAAAGGTGACGGTGCATACGGCGCTGGCTACTATCCACCGCTGGCTAACAACGATAAAATGCAATCGAAGTACTATATTATTAGTGTGTTAATAAATGGTCTGCGCGGGATGCCATCGTTCCATAGCATGATGTACAAATAGCAGCCGTCACACAATACGTGCATAGCGATCTAAATAACTTCACAGATACGGTTACGACTGCTAATGTCACACAATTACGCCATGATTTTCCACCAAGTTCAGACCCGAGTGAATAGATGAGACTCGCTATCTTATAAAGCACATTGACCGATAAAATAAGAGCAACCTCTTAACATAGCTGCTCTTTTGATGAGGTATCCAAACGCTTGCATAGCGTTTTAGATACGCTTGGGCGGTACAGAATAGGTGCCGACGACATGAGCCACCATATCACTTGAGCCTTCTGAGTACAGCGACACCTCACCCACTATCAGGGTTCGCCCCACTTTTATCAGGGTGCACTCCGCTATGATGCGAGCCTCAGACGAGGGTTTTCGCAAAAAATTAATCGTTAAACTGGTGGTCACGGTCAAAGGTACGATGCCGATCCTACCGAGGATGGCCACATAAATTGCCACATCCGCGACGCTCATCAATACAGGCCCTGATACTGTCCCACCTGGGCGCAGCTCATCTATGCCAATATCATGTGATAGCACTGCCCCTTTATCATCTACCGACTCGACCACGCATTTGGTCTGCGGAAACTCTGCTGCCATAAAGGCGACGATCTGTTCTTTAGTTGCCGACATATACGCTCCTTGTTCAGCGGTTCTTATTCCTTTATAAGTATAAGTTACTTTTTTACTTACTGCTGTTTTATATCACTGTCTTTTGCTGCTCGCGCCGTCACTCTTACCCCGCCCCACGTCACCAAAACCACACCTACCGCAATCAGTGAAGCGCCTAAAAACAACCCCTCAGGCGGCGTCTCTTTTTGCAAAAAAATAGCGATTGGTACGCCGACGACCGCGCCCACCGCGCCCAATAAGCTAAGCAGCACTGGGCCACCCATCTTTTGTAATAAAAACAATAGCAAAAACTGCCCAGCAAAGAGCCACGCTTGTAAGACAATCACAGCAATCGGCAGCCATCCTGTATGCGGTAACGCCACTGAAAAGCCCGGCAACGCTGCACACAATAATAATAGCAATGCCGCCGCCAACAGCATCCCTGGTGCTAGCGCATTGGGAGAGGCACCCGTAGGCCAGCGCAACGTGCGGTAAATATTACCAGCCGCCAGCAGCACTGGGCCACACAGCGCGATAAACACCCAAAACATACTGGTGTCTGGCGCAGAGAATTTGTGTGCCGCCAGCACCCCCGCCCCCAGTAGCGCAGCCCCCACACCAAACGCACGACTGGTATCAAAGCGCTCCATGCGTAAAGTGAGCGCGGCCAGATAAGTGAGCAGCGGCGGCAACGACACAATCAGCGCCACAAACCCTGCGCCGACATGAGGAATGGCCGAAAACAGCAACAAATTAGACCCCGCCACACTGACCAAAGCGGCGATAACATAATACTCAAAGCTGCGTTTACTCAAGGGTGGCAACTCGTGCCTAAGCACAGCCACCACCAACAGTATAAGAGCGGCGCCTGCTATCGACCAAAACAAAAACGCCAATGGTGTTAGCCCCACCACTCCTGCATATTTTGCCACATTGGTCGAGACACCGATCAGTGCTCCACCCGCCAACAGACACAGTACGGGGACAAGCCATGTTGCTTTACCCGCACGTATGGGCGGCGTCATGCGTGTACTCATCGGCTATCCTATCGGATCGTATTTTATCTTTAATCGTCATACTCATACGGTTTCATTCCGATGATGATTGGCCCCACCAGCGTAAGGGCCGCGGTAAAACCCTTGCCAATATGAGAAAACATCCATGTTTCACCCATTAATAATACTTTAGAACGACTACCATAGCACATATCTTTGTGACTTCATCAGGTAATCCACCAAGCAGCTGTCATGCGTAGCCATCAAAAGCAAAAAAGAGTAAGACACCATGCCTTACTCTTAAAGTATGTTATATACATTACCTTTTATGAATATTTTTATAGCTAAGATCTAAACTCACGCCAGTGCAGCCATAAACGCGTGTCTAATTCGAGCTGATGATACTCTGGCTCCATATGGCAACATAATTGATAAAATGCTTTGTTGTGCTCATGCTCCTTAAAATGCGCCAACTCGTGCACGACGATCATGCGCAAAAACTCAGGCGGCGCTTCTTTAAATAAGCTGGCCACCGTGATGCTGTTGTGCGATTTAAGCTTACTACCTTGGACACGAGACTGCGTGGTATGAACCCCCAACGCTTGATTGAGGACTTTTAATTTGCTGCTATAACTGACATTCGATAGCGGGCCGATTTTGCGCATAGACTGGTTTTTTATGTCGTTTATATATTGATAAAGCGCCTTATCGCTTTGCACTTGGTGCCGATTGGGATATTTGCTTTCTAGATAGTCGCCCAGCCTGCCCTCGCTGATGAACTGTGCCGCTTGGCTTTGAATATGCTCAGAATAGTGAGCGAGGTACTTGAGTGTGGTCACAGATTTATCCTTTTATATAGGGTATGTCTTAGTCAAAATACTTTGAGTACACTATGGTACTGCTGGTATATAGTCAGTTGAAAATAAAACTGTTATATACATTTAAACGCGCTACTGGTATAAATTTTACTTGCGTGCTGCGTTCCCAGAGGCTGCGCAACCTACATTTAAAAACAGCATCCCAGTAGCGCTATGCGCTTTTTAGAGTGCATCGACTATAGATACAATGTTTCACTGACTATACTTTACAACTTATTTCTATATATTTTACTTTATACCACCTATTGACCTATCGTCAGCTCATAAATAAACCCCATAAGCTAACTGTAACTTATGGGGTCATCTAAAAGACAATTTTGTCACGGTATCTAGCCAGTTGACATCTGGTTATTCAACATTTAGTTCATTAACGCTCTAAATGTAGATACTGCAAATGGCGCTCATACTGATGCAAGATATCGACCAGCACTTGCTCTTTGGTGTAGCCTACCAAGTCGTACTCTTGCGAGCCATCGCTTAAAAACACCTCAGCACGGTAGTAAAACTCAGCATGCTTGGTTGAGGTATTCAGGGTAAAATTCGGACGTTCAGCTTTGATGAGATTGACCTCATAAATAAAGTCATCTTCATCGCCATGACCAACGCGCAGCTTGATACCATCTATTTGACCATTGTCATCGTCTAGACCTGCATCGAGATCGTCACCGATATTGGCCAGATTTCGCACATCCAATGACGTCTTTAGACCGCCAGCTCTTAGCTCTTTTTCGACATCACTCATGGCAGGTTTGACAATACTTTGTAAAAACCGCTCGACTTGCGTATGGCTTGGAAAACTAACAATACGCTGCAGACGCGCTTTCCAGCTCTTACCACTGTCAAGTACGTTTGCGGTGCCGATCGTACTGGCTTTACGCTTATTACCCTCTTCTTTTAGGCTGCGCCACATCGACATCATGTAAAGCACCAAAATCAGCGAAAATGGCAAACCTGCGATGACAGACACTGACTGCAACGAAGCAAAGCCGCCTGCGAACAGCAAACCTAAAGTGATCAGACCGGTGGCCGCTGCCCAAAATAGGCGCAACCAAACCGGCGCATCAGTATCATTGGTCATGCCTTTTGAGCTGAGATTGGCCAGTACTAGCGCACCAGAGTCCGCTGAAGTCACAAAGAAAATAAGCCCGATGACCACGCCAGCGAATGATAAAACATCACTAAAAGGGAAGTACTCAAACAAGGCAAACATGCCCATCGCCGCGTCATTGATAGCGATTTCACCCAGCTCCGTCGCACCATTGGCGACCAAGTCTATCGCTGAATTGCCAAAGATAGAAAACCAAGCAAAGATAAAGCCCAGCGGGATAAACATCACACCAAAGACAAATTCACGCAAGGTACGGCCACGGCTGATACGCGCAATAAACAAGCCGACAAACGGCGCCCAAGCCACCCACCATGCCCAGAAAAATATCGTCCAGCCTGATTTCCAATCGGCACCAGCGCTGCCGTCATAGGCATAGACGTCGAATGTTTTGAAAACGATGGTTTGGAAATACTGACCAACACTTTGGGTAAAGGTATTGAGCAAGTACACAGTATTGCCCATCACCAATATCGCAATCAATAGCAATATCGACGAGAGCATATTGAATTCAGACAGGCGGCGTACGCCCTTTTCTACACCGGTCATCGCTGAGATAGCCGCAGCAGCTACTACGCCCAAGATAATCAAGCTCTGCACCATCTTGCTCGACTCGATACCGAAGACATGCGTCAAACCTGCATTAGCTTGCAGCACGCCGATGCCTAAGCTGGTGGCAATCCCCATCAAAGTGCAGACCACACCAAAGGTATCGATACCATCACCGAGCCAGCCTTTGACTAGGCGCTCGCCAAATATAGGCGTCAGCGGTGAGCGTAGCGCCAGCGGCATGTTTTTGCGATAGGCAAAGTACGCTAGCGCCATACCGATAAGCGCATAAATACCCCAGCCATGCAGACCCCAATGCAAAAAGGTCTGAGATAACGCTTGGCGCATCGCTTCTGCACTGGCAGGCTCTAGCCCCGTATGCGGTGTGAGATAATGCATCAATGGCTCAGAGGCACCAAAAAACAATAAATCGATACCAATGCCGGCCGAAAATAGCATCGCCGCCCATGCTAAAAAGGGAAACTGCGCCTTTTCGTGGTCTTGTCCCAGCTTAATATCGCCGTATTTTGAAAAGCCCACAAACAAAGCAAAAATACTATAAGCAGCCACCACCAGCATGTAATACCAGCCAAAGCTCTCTGATACCCACGCCATGCTCGCGCTTAATAATGCCTCACTATAATCTGGCAAGGCAATCGTCCAAATAATCAATAAAATAGAAATAATCGCTGAGCCTAAAAAAACTGTCTTATTTAGACTCAAGGGTTTCGTCGCATCTTCTGATGGCGAGCTGTACATAAAAGACCTCAATAGGTAAATGAAACAGGATCTGATAGTGCTTTGCCCGTCATAACATAGTGTAGAGTTACCACGTTATCTATATAAGCGCAGGATGCACAAAGCAGTACCAATCAATAAAAATTTGCTAAACAGTCCGCAGCCCCCTTAGCAACACCGTTAAAAAATAATGAAAAGATAATCAGCGCAAAATAAAGCCGATATGCTGACATACTCATTTGCGTGCGGTACTGACTGATGATGTCAGTGCTCACAAGGGTGCCAGCAAATTTGCACTGATAAAAAAGACCTTTACGTTGAAAGGCCTTTTATTTGAAATTGACGTTATATTATCCTTATATCGTGCCTACTCGCTGGCACGTTTATTTATACAGTCGTATGATAAGCACGCATCGGCTCAGCTCTGAGCGGTGCGCCATTGGCGACATAATAATCCGCTGTCGAGCGTGGTAATTGTTTACCGCGCATCTTATCAACGATTTTTTCGGCCAGCATAATGGTGGTAGCATTTAAGTTACCACTAATGATATTTGGCATAATCGACGCATCAACGACACGCAGACCATCGATACCGTGTACCAGCCCTTCACCATTGACCACCGAATCATTACCCTCACCCATCGCACAGGTACACGACGGATGATAAGCGGTCTCGCTATGATTGCGGACATACTCATCGAGCTGCGCATCGGTCACCAGATCATCGGTCGGCGCAATGGCGCGGCCGCGATATGGGTCAAGCGCTGGCTGATGCATAATCTCGCGAGTGATACGCATCGCCGCGCGGAACTCTTGCCAGTCCTGCTCGTGCGACATATAGTTAAATAAAATGCTTGGATGCGCATTTGGGTCTTTTGAGGTGAGCTTGACGCGGCCACGACTTGGCGACCGTAGTGAGCCCACGTGCGCTTGGAAGCTGTGCGATTTCACCGCACTACGACCATCGTAACGCACCGCTAATGGCAAGAAGTGATACTGGATATTGGGGTGCGTAAATTTCTCATCAGTACGGATAAAGCCGCCACCCTCGAACTGATTGGACGCGCCAAGACCAGTACCATTAAACAACCACTCAGCACCAATCGCAGGTTTATTCCACCATTTATTGGCAGGGGCAATCGACACGGGTAGCTTGCATTCATACTGCATATACAGCTCTAAATGGTCTTGTAGATTATTACCGACACCCGGCAACTCTAAAACCTCATTAATACCCAAGTCTTTGAGCCACTGACCAGGGCCAATACCAGAGCGCTGCAATAATTGCGGCGAAGCGATAGCACCCGATGAGACGATCACTTCACGAGCGGCATAGAATTTTTTGCTTTGACCTTGATGTTCAACTTTAACGCCGACCGCGCGCTTACCATCGAATAAAATCACATCGGTCAAGGCACCGGTCAAAATGGTGATATTGCTACGTGGTTTGGCACGGTCGAGATACCCACGTGCCGTTGATGCGCGGCGACCATTAGGCGTGACAAAACGATCCATTGGCCCAAAGCCTTCTTGCTGATAGCCGTTTAGATCCTCTGTACGCGGATAGCCTGCCTGCACGCCCGCTTCAATCATCGCTTCAAACAGCGGATTGACCCCAGGTTTTGAGGTGGTCATTTCTACCGGACCACCGACGCCATGATAGTCGTTTTCGCCTGCGTCGCGGTTCTCTGATTTTTTAAAGTACGGCAAGCAGTCGAGATACGTCCAGTCTTCTAAGCCCTTGATTTTGGCCCAGTCGTCAAAATCGAGCGCATTACCACGGATATAGCACATGCCATTGATGAGTGATGAACCGCCCAGCCCTTTACCGCGGCCACAGTCCATGACGCGGTTATTCATATATGGCTCAGGGTCGGTTTTGTAGCCCCAGTTATACGTAGTGCCTTGTAGCGGCATCGCGAGCGCCGCTGGCATCTGCGTGCGAAAGTCTAGTCGATAATCAGGTCGACCAGCTTCTAATAGCAACACCTTAATGTTGGCATCTTCGGTCAAGCGCGTGGCCAGCACGTTTCCGGCTGAGCCTGCACCGACAATGATGTAGTCATATTCAGGTGTGGTTGATGTCATAAAACGCTCCATAATAGTAAAAATACGTCATGCCATCAGTAAGCTCATATCATGCCGGCGTATTTACCGACATGACGTGCTTACTGACGACAGCTTTCTTTGTATATTAAAATAGGTAGTTAAAACAGATGGTTAAAAAACAAGCAGTTAACAAGCTATTAAAATACTGACTCAAACTTACCCAGCTCGACTTGGATAGATTTGGTCTGCGTATAATGCTCAAGGGCTTCGATGCCGTTTTCGCGGCCAATACCTGAATGCTTATAACCGCCAACTGGCATTTGCGCAGGCGACTCGCCCCAAGTATTTAGCCAGCAGATACCCGCCTCTATCTGTCCGATGACGCGATGCGCGCGGGTTAGATCTTTGGTTACCACCCCTGCGGCCAAGCCGTATTCGGTATCATTGGCACGGCGAATGACTTCTTCCTCAGTCTCATAAGTCAGTATCGACATGACTGGACCAAATATTTCCTCACGTACGATGGTCATATCATCGCTGCAATCGCTAAACACGGTCGGTGCAACGAATGCCCCATTGGCAAGCTCGCCTGCCGTGATACGTTCGCCGCCCACCAATAAACGCGCACCGCCCGCTTTACCTTGCTCGATATAGCCAAGCACACGCTCCATATGCGGGAAGCTCACTAGCGGCCCCATATTAATATCTTCATCCATCGGATCACCGAGTTTGATACGTTTGACCCGCGTCAAGATCGCTTCTTCAAACTTAGCTTGTAGCGCTTTTGGGATAAACACACGCGTGCCATTGGTACAGACCTGACCGGTACTATAAAAATTCGCCATCATGGCGATATCCGCTGCCATATCGATATCGGCATCGTCAAAGATAATCAATGGCGACTTACCGCCCAGCTCTAAGGTTACGTCTTTGAGAGACGATGATGCCGCGCTTGCCATGACTTTTTTGCCCGTTGGCACGCCGCCCGTAAACGAGACTTTGGCAATATCAGGATGCTGGGTGAGTGCTTCGCCGACTTGGTAGTCTCCTTGCACAACGTTAAAGACACCATCTGGCATGCCCGCCTCAATAAAGATTTCCGCCAGTTTCAGTGCCGTCAGTGGCGTAACTTCTGAAGGTTTAAAAATCATCGCATTACCAGCAGCCAACGCTGGCGCGGCCTTCCACATCGCGATCTGAATCGGATAGTTCCACGCGCCGATACCAGCGACGACGCCAAGCGGCTCACGGCGCGTATAAACAAAGCTGCTATCACGTAGTGGAATCTGGCGGCCCTCAATCATTGGCGCAAGTCCTGCATAGTATTCAACAACATCGGCACCTGTGACGATATCGACATACTTAGTCTCAGACAGCGCTTTGCCCGTGTCTTTGGTTTCAAGCAATGCCAGTACATCATTACGCTCGCGCAATATCGCAACTGCCTTTGACAAAATACGGCCACGCTCAACTGCGGTCATTGCCGCCCACACTTTTTGCCCTTGTTGCGCCGCTTTTACCGCTTCATCGATTTGCTCGGCAGTGGTTTGCTGAATGCTCGCCAGCACTTCACCTGTCGCTGGATTAATATCTTCAAAAGTCGCTAATGAGTCATCGATAGCCAAATAGCGACCGTTGATATAGGCGGTCTGCGTTTGTGTTAAGTCGATAATGTCTTGTAAATTATTTACGTTTGTCTGAGTAGTTGTCATAAGTTTTCCTTAAGGCGACTGAGAATTTATAAAAAAGCGTTCAGTCAATCATGCCGTCATAGGTTAAAGATAAAATTTTCTATGTGCGTGTTATTGACCAAAGCTGTTTATCAAGTTATTGGTCAAAATCATTTATCAAAACTGTTTATCAAAGTCTTGCTGCGTCATATTTATCAAGCGCTCACGTATTGAAGCCTTGTCCGAGATATCGATACCCGAAAAGTCAGAGAGCCAAATACCATCGGCGACCAGACGTACCATACATAGCGTTTCGCTATTGTCGGTAGCGGCATATTTTTTTAGCTGCTCATTTGACCACTCAGCCCAGCGTTCGCGTAGCATCCGGTCTCCTAGCATCAACACATACAAAGTCGCTTGGCTATTAAACTCGGCCTGCCCTTTTTCGCCTAAGCTGATGGTGGCGTCGATATAAGCGCGGGTAAACGAGCCGTAGCTGACCGGATCCTTTGCCATAGCAGCATTGACTTCTGCCTCAAACTTGGTCATCGCATCATAAAATACCTCTAAGATAAGCGCGTCCTTGGTAGCAAAATGATGCATCACTCCGCCTTTGGTCACGCCGACGGCATCTGCCACCGCTTGAAAGGTCACTTTAGACAAGCCCTGCTCTAGCGTGATACGTGCTGCCTCATCGAGCAGCGCCCGCCGCACCAGCTCTGGCTGTTTTTTACGTTTATGCGCGTTTTTCGTTTCCATTTTTGTGTCCATATTCATTTTTACCTACTTGTCAGTGCACCACCGAGTTTGACAATACGTTCATCACCACCACACCGCCGACGATCATCGCAATACCGACCACCGCCGCGGTATCAAGACTTTGCTTAAAAAAGAACACCCCAACCAGTGAGGTCAGCACAATCCCCAAACCGCCCCACAGCGCATAGGCGATGCCAAGTGGTATGGTCTTGATGGCCTGGGTCAACAAATAAAACGAGATGGCATAAAGCACGCCCATAATCAAGGTCGGCACCAAACGGGTAAATTGCTCTGACTTGACCAAAAAGGTCGTGCCAACCACTTCACAAATGATAGCGATGGCAAGATAACCGTAAGCAATGATGGTAGGACTCATAGCTAAGACACCTGTGTTAAATCCAGCGTACACGCTTGATTGAGTGAAATGGATAAGCAATAAATAATAGAATGTAGCTCCCAAAGAAACCACACGGTCGGTATTTTATAGAAATAATCCAGCAATGTGAAGAGCAGCCCAGCATTTTTTTTGTTTCAAGCGATGTACAGATTGCTTTTATATTCAAAAAGATAGCCAAGTTTTCTAATCAAATTACCCGCAAAAGCTTGATAACCAACGCTGACAGCAGATTGCTTAAGCCATAAATAAAAGTAGCATATCGCTGCTATTTTTTTGTTACACGCCGCAGGTAGATAGAGGTTTTAACAAAACAAACACGCTATCAAGCCCATCCATATCCAAACCTATCCGCCCTAACGCGCCATTTTATAAACACCTCATTCTGAGGTGCGCTTATGACATATTAGGGTCATTTTTATCGCTAAAATGCGTCAAGGACTGAGGGCTGGCAGTCAAACTTCACAACAACTAAAGAATATTTGCGAATTATGTCAAAATAAGGTTGACAGCCTATAACGACTTGGCTAAAATGTGCCCCACATAACGCAGACAGCAATTACTTTTAGCTTGTCATATTTACCGTTATCACAGCTTATTCTCCAATAGCTCAGTTGGTAGAGCAACGGACTGTTAATCCGTGTGTCCCTGGTTCGAGCCCAGGTTGGAGAGCCATATACGAAAAACCTTCATCATTATTTGATGAAGGTTTTTTTATGGCCGTCATTTTTGGCTCAGACAATTCTCTTATGAAATCAGTGATATAAATACCGCTGCGGTGTTCATTTGGGCGATTTTGTTGTATGGTAAGAGTAGTTTGCTTGGGTTCGTTTTGTCTGAATATTTTACTCCTACTCACTAAAAATAATGGTTTATTATGATACCTGCACGTGTAAAAAATAAGTTTTCTGACCATCCGCAAAAAATCATGCGCCCGGTTAGTATTCGGCTGTCTGAAGAGATGATCGCATTATTAGAGACCACCTCAAAAGAGCTGGGCTTTAAACGTATTCAAGGACTGATTCGCCTATACATCCGTCAAGGGCTTGATCGTGATCATCAAGACTATACCCTAGCGCACGATGAAGTGTTTATCGAGTCTTTGCGCAAGCGCGGCGTCAGTCAACGCATCATCGATGAGGCCATCGTGGTGACTCACAATAACAACATCTCCCACCCCCTATCCGAGCTACAAAACGACGATTAGCAGAGATGATTAAGAAAGCCGATTCGATATACTGCCGACTATATATAGACAACAATATATAATCGACGATACATAAGCGACAGTATAAAAAACTGCTTTCTTAATGATGAACTAGATAGGCTGCGTACCAAAAGACTGAGCTTGCCCATGGCGCTCAGTCTTTTTTGTGCGCCAAATGATGGTTGTCGCCCGCACACAGTCTTTAGCCATAATCCAACACAACACCCAAAAAAACCAGCTATATTAAAACCAGCCCTACTCATAACAAAAGCCGATGACAATCACGGTCGTTGGTGCAAAACAAATTGACACGGAGGTGTACGATGGGAGGTTTCTATCCGCGTTTTAACCAAGCATTATTGTTGACGATGGCATTGGCATTTCTGCCTGCTATCTCTGCGTGCTCACAGCCGCAGGCAGATCCTAGCAAAAAAACCATTCCGACCAACTCTGATCAGTGGCAAAAAAAGCTCGGTGATACTTTTGAGCAACTGCCTAAGACCGATCAGCAACTACTCAGTCGCTATATGCTGCGCATGAAACTCAGCGGTGCCTATGAGTCTGGTGCGATGCCGCGCACTACGATCAAACAAGCCTTGATACAGCAGCGTGAATATGAGCGCTTGCATCCCAATAATCCCACGGGCAAAAAAAGCCCCCTCATAAAAAGTCAGCAAGCGGCCACGGCCAACGCGCAACACTACCCTGTGGCGCTCTTGCCAGTCAAAAGCAGTGATAGCGACAGTTTAAACCAAGTAAAGCTCCAGTTTATGCTATCCAACCACGGCGAAGTCGCCATCGATAGCTTTAAGGGTACATTGGTGATGAAAGACATCGCTTTGACCCAAGGCAAGCGCTTTAATGTCCCGCTGACTGTGTTTGAGCCTGCTATCAAACCTGAGCAGTCTGGCAAAATTATCATCGAGAGTAGCATTGAGGACATCAATGTCATGCGCGCTATCAGAAACACCAGAGACATGACTATTGAGATTAGCGAAGGAACGTTGACACTAGCAGATGGTCAACACGTTGAGTTTGATGAGTCTTTAATCAAATAAAAAATCACTAGGTACACAACTGGGCATATAAATGAATACGCAGGTAAGGGACTGGCTAAAAAGTAACAAGCACTCTCTTGTCATTATTTAAGTGATAAAGCGCGCTGATACACGCCCATAAAAAAAGCCCCAATCAGCAATGATTGGGGCTTTTTGAATTTGGCGGAGACGGAGAGATTCGAACTCTCGAAGGGCTATGAACCCTTGCCGGTTTTCAAGACCGGTGCATTCAACCGCTCTGCCACGTCTCCATTGGTGCATCATTATATAGATATCATTTCATAATGCAAGCAGATAATCTAAAAAAATTAAATTAATTTATGGATGGGTACAAATCACGGATTTAATGACCGCTGGAGGCCAAATGCAAACACATATCAAGCAGTCTATTGGCATAGCCCCACTCGTTGTCGTACCAAGCAAAAACCTTATACTGCGTACCGACCTGCATCAACTGCTGACCATCAATGATAAGCGACTCGGTCTGATGGATAAAGTCGCTGGATACTAGTGGCTCATCGGTATAGGCCATGATATCACGCAAATGACCGTCGCTGGCGGCTGTCAGTACTTCACGAATCGCCTCAGTGCTGACAGGCTGGGTGTCAAAGACAAAGGTCACATCGATCGCTGCAACGGTGATGGTGGGTACACGGATAGAGTGACCATTGACCTTGCCGACCATCGCCGGTAATACACGCTCAGTGGCAGCGATACTGCTCGAGGTCGTAGGTATGATGTTATGACCTGAGGCACGGGCGCGTCTTGGATCTCGGTGCGCTTGATCGAGCACAGTCTGGTCAGCGGTGACTGCATGAATCTCTGTCATCATCGCGGAGGTAACGCCAAAAGCCTTATCAAGGGTATCGATCAGCGGTACCAGCGCTTGGGTGGTACATGAGACGCTCGAGATAATCGGTAGCGCCCGCGTCAAGGTATCGCTGTTGACGCCCATCACGATACAGGCATCGACATCATCGAAAGGCGCTGCACCGATAATGACCTGCTGCGCGCCCGCCTCGATATGCAGATGTGCCTGCTCATAAGAGCGAAAATGCCCCGTACACTCCAATACCACATCGACCCCTAACGCTTGCCATGGCAGGCTCTTGGGATCCGGCTCTGAGAGCATATTGATACAGTAAGTCAGGCTGTTTTTGGTCAGGCACAGCTGGGTTTTATTCTCATCCGTACTGGCTACCATCAGCTCAGCTGCCACGCCCAGCTGACTTAAGCGGCCATGCGCACTATCAAACTTTAATAAATGCAATAAAATATCAGCAGGTGCCAAGTCATTAATTGCCACCACATGAATCGCTCGACCCAAGACCTCAAAACGCTCTAATAAGGCGCGCAGTACATTACGCCCGATACGGCCAAAGCCATTAATCGCCACTCGTAATGGCTGGGTATGCTCGCCTGTATAAGACATCGCGGCGACGGCTGGATCAGAGGTCAGTTGATAAGTGGCGCTAGAAAAATCAGGCATAAAAACATATCGCTATAAAGATAAAAAATACGGCAAATCACTGAGACGATATCACATCATCGCCCAGCCCTATGGGGTAATAAAAATCAAGGCCAGACGAATGGTGTTGTAATCGATACGCTGCTTGAGATGTTCAAAGACTGGGCGCAGCTTAACACTGCCATCATCATTAAAGTCATTGGGGTTGTTGGCGACTTTGATCGCGATATAAGCGGTACCTACTGCCGTCATCACCTCATCGTCTGGGCGCAGATGGTCACAGGCCAAGCTTGGGTCCTGCGCTTTTAACTCTGCAATATGGCGCATGATGGTAGATTGCGACAGCTGGCGCGCTTGTGATATCTCAGCGATAGACAAACTCTCTTCGAGGAGCGTTTTGGTTGCCAGCAAGGTGCTTTGGGACTTATCAGCGACTTGGTTGCGGCGTTTTTGTTTTTTGTCAATCTTTGCTTGCTGCTGCTCACGGCGCTTTTTTTGTAGCGCCGCGTAGGCATCAATCACTGATTGATTCAGCGTACCGCCCGACTTTAAGATAAACTTATCATGCGCCTGTGTCAGACTCTCTTCATTGAGCATGGCATAGTTGGCATCCGCCTCCTCGGAGAGCGCCAAAAACCGCTTGTCCGCCCCGCGTGCGAGGGGGTCTAACTGCAGACTCATCTCATTCATGCCAAGTAGCTGCAGCCCTGCTAGCGACTTGAGGCGTGAGAGCGCCACATAGCCTTGGCCCAGCTCAAACGTGCGCGACAGATCAATCTCTGCGGCCTCTAGGGTCATGCCTTGCGATTTGTGAATGGTAATTGCCCAAGCCAAACAAAGCGGCACTTGGCTGTAACTTGCCAGCACCTCCCCTGTCTCATCTTCGATGATCCACTCTTCTGTCTCAGCGACGACCTCACGGCCTGAGTTTAGCCGCACCACAGGCATTTTTTGCGTGGTGGGCTTTTTGGTTTTTGCCGTCTGTTTGTCTGACGTATCTGTCTTTTTGGCCGTCTCTGCGTCATCGTCTGCATCGCCTTCTTCAATTAAGGCTTCGCTATTGCCCTTACCATCGTCTATCTTGACAGCGGTAAAGCCAACCAGCTCACCCATGGTGCCATTCGAGACGCCAAGCTCGGTGTTGTTTTTGATAAACATCACCTTAGCGCCGACTTTGAGCGTCAGCTCATCTTGGGTACGCACGGTCTTTTTGAGCGTGTCGACCAGCTTACTATCGCCCGTCGAGGTCGCCTCAAAACGCATCATCTCGCCATCTAGGGCGGCCAGCTCTTTATCATTGATTTTATTGACGTTGAGATTGTGGGTATACAGTCGGGTGCGCTTGATATCGACGTCTTGATCATAGGTCGCCTCTAGTGCCGCAATCGCCTCAAAGGTGACTTCCTGACGGCGAATTTGGTTGAGAATGTCATCCAAATCCAGTCCGCCATTGGCCGCCTCGCTCACTTGACGATGCTGCTCAGACAGATAGCAAATATGAAACTTGGCATCGAGCCATGCCTCAGACATAAAGGCAAACTTTTCGCGGTTACTCTCGCCGCGACTGCCAATCGGTGGCAGCTGAAAAAAGTCGCCGGCAACGACCACTTGGATACCACCAAAGGCACTGTCGTTTTTGCGCACGTGTTTGAGCACTTGATTGACTAAGTTTAGCTGCTTGGCATGCAGCATCGATATCTCATCGATAATAAGTACCGCTGTTTCTTTTAGGCGATCTGCCAAAAACTGCTTGCGCGATAGATTGCTCAAATCGCGCTCCGTCAGCTCATCTTTGATGCCTATTCCTGACCAGCTGTGAATGGTGGTGCCGCTCATGTGCGTCGCTGCAATGCCTGTACTGGCTGTGACCGCCACTGGCACACGGCGCGCGCGCAAATAATCAATATATTGGTTAAGAGTATAAGTCTTACCCGACCCTGCCGATCCAGTCAAAAAGACGTTTTGACCTGTTTTTAAAATATTAAGAGCAGAAGATTGACGCATATATCCAAACCAATAAGTAATAAAAGAAAATAGGAAGTAAAAATACCGCATTGCATCGCACCCAAGTGTGCGGCACTGCCATTTAATTATAACAGCTGCACTCACTTTACAAAGCACTTTAGCAGGCGCCAATCGCATAACATAAAGTTATGTGATACGGAATATATCATTATAAAAAGTCATTATCTCTCAACGCCAAAGCTCAGTACGATAGAGTCATAGCTTGGTTAGGAAGGCCAAATATTTATGTTTCAACCATCATAATACCCAACAAGGAGTCGTTCATGTTATACGCCTATCCCAATACTGAAAACAGTCCCGTCCAATTCCGCAAAAAATACGACAACTTCATCAATAATGAGTGGGTCGCCCCCATCGATGGTGAATACTTTGAAAACCCAAGCCCCATCGATGGCAAAATTATCTGCCAAGTGGCACGCTCAAAAGAAGCCGATATAGAAAAAGCACTCGATGCCGCGCATGCTGCCAAAGATGCTTGGGGCAAAACCAGTGTCGCTGAACGCGCCAACTTGCTCCTCAAAATCGCAGACAAGATGGAAGCCAACCTCGAAGCCATCGCTATCGCCGAATGCTACGAAAACGGTAAGCCTGTGCGTGAGACTTTGATGGCGGATATCCCGCTGGCTATCGATCAGTTTCGCTACTTTGCCAGTGCCATTCGCGCGCAAGAAGGCGGCATCAGCCAGATCGATGAAGACACCGTTGCTTATCATTTCCATGAGCCACTAGGCGTGGTCGGACAAATCATCCCGTGGAACTTTCCTATCCTGATGGCGGTGTGGAAAATCGCTCCCGCCCTCGCCGCTGGTAACTGTATCGTCATGAAGCCAGCTGAGCAAACGCCAGCGTCAGTGCTATTTATGCTAGAGACCATCGGTATCGCTGACATTTTGCCAAAGGGCGTGCTAAACATCGTCAATGGCTTTGGCGTTGAAGCTGGTAAACCACTGGCCTCTAACCCGCGCATCAACAAAGTCGCCTTTACTGGTGAGACCACGACCGGCCGCCTCATCATGCAGTACGCCAGTGAAAACATCATTCCTGTGACGCTAGAGCTGGGCGGCAAAAGCCCCAACATTTTCTTTGCCGATGTGATGGATGAAGACGATGACTTCTTGGACAAAGCGGTCGAAGGTTTGGTCATGTTTGCCCTCAACCAAGGTGAGGTCTGTACGTGTCCGTCACGCGCACTGGTACATGAGAGTATCTATGATGAATTTATGAAACGCTGTATCGAGCGCGTCAAGGCCATCAAGATGGGCAACCCGCTAGATACTGATACCATGATTGGCGCGCAAGCCAGCTCAGATCAATTAGAGAAAATTCTATCTTATCTTGATATCGGTAAAAAAGAAGGCGCAAAAGTATTGGTCGGCGGTGAACAAGCCAAACATGATGGCGCGCTGGGCGATGGTTATTATGTGCAGCCAACCATCTTTGAGGGCACCAATGACATGCGCGTGTTCCAAGAAGAAATCTTTGGCCCTGTACTTGCCGTCACAAAGTTCAAAGACGATGACGAAGCCATGAAAATCGCTAACGATACCTTATATGGCCTAGGCGCTGGCGTCTGGACTCGTAGTGTACATAAGGCGTATCGCTTTGGCCGTGGTATCCAAGCGGGCCGCGTCTGGACCAACTGCTATCACATCTATCCATCACACGCGGCCTTCGGTGGCTACAAGCAATCAGGTATCGGCCGCGAAAACCATCTAATGATGCTCGACCATTATCAGCAAACCAAAAACATGCTGGTCTCTTATAGTCCCAAAAAGATGGGCTTCTTTTAAGCCTGTCTGTCACGCACTTTATGGCAGCCACCATAAATTAATGAGTTGGTAGATATGATATCTATCAACTCACCATCCGCGATAAGGAGAATGCAACGTGAGTAATAAAATGAAAGCCGCTGTATTACATGAGTTCGGTCAAGACTTAAAAATTGAAGAAGTCGACATTCCAACCGTAGGTGCCGGTCAGATTTTAGTAAAAATGGAGGCCTCAGGCGTCTGTCATACTGATTTACATGCGGTTGAGGGGGACTGGCCTGTTAAGCCAAGCCCGCCATTTATCCCAGGCCATGAAGGTGTTGGCGTGATCACGGCGGTCGGTGACAACGTCCACCACGTCAAAGAAGGCGACCGAGTCGGTGTGCCCTGGCTCTACTCTGCCTGTGGTCACTGTACGCATTGCCTAGGCGGCTGGGAAACGCTATGCGAGCAGCAAGAAAACTCCGGCTACTCAGTAAACGGCAGTTTTGCCGAGTATGTCTTGGCCGATGCCAACTATGTCGGCATCATCCCTGAGGGCGTCGACTCTATCGAGATTGCCCCGGTGCTGTGCGCAGGTGTCACCGTCTACAAAGGTCTTAAAATGACCGACACCAAGCCTGGCGATTGGGTGGTGATCTCAGGTATCGGCGGACTTGGGCACATGGCCGTTCAGTACGCCATTGCCATGGGCCTTAATGTCGCGGCGGTCGATATCGACGATGAGAAGCTTGAATTTGCCAAAAAGCTGGGCGCCAAAGTCATCGTCAACGCCAAAGACACTGATCCTGGCGAGTATCTCCAAGAGCAGATCGGCGGCGCTCATGGCGCCCTTGTGACAGCGGTATCGGCCAAAGCCTTTGACCAAGCGCTAAGCATGCTCCGCCGCGGTGGCACCTTAGTATGTAACGGCTTGCCAACGGGCGACTTCCCTGTCTCTATCTTTGATACCGTGTTAAATGGTATTACCATTCGTGGCTCGATCGTCGGTACGCGCCTAGACTTACAAGAGTCGCTAGACATGGCAGCGGCAGGCAAAGTCAAAGCGACCGTCAAAGCTGAGCCGTTAGAGAACATCAATGATATTTTTGCGCGGATGCATGATGGCAAAATCGAAGGTCGTATCGTCATCGACTATAATCAATAACGGATAGTAAAATGACAGTGTTATAAGCTTATTGCATAGTTATTCCAACTGTCAATTATCAGCCGAAGGTCGTATCTTTTTAGTCATATGCCAGTTGTGATGTGTCTGAAGATGATGCGACCTTTTTGATTTGACTGTGGCATACTGATACTAGAGAGCAATTATATAAACCATGGATGGGCTATAAGAAGGAGTACGATATGAAACTGGCAGCAACAGAGTCGTGTAAGGCGTTGATTGAGCTACTAAAGTCCAAGCATGGAAAGCTGATGTTTCATCAGTCAGGTGGCTGCTGTGATGGTAGCTCGCCGATGTGCTATCCATTAGGAGAGTTTAAAGTAGGCGATCAGGATGTGCTTGTTGGCGAGCTGGTAGGCTGTCCGTTTTATATGGGTAAAGCACAATTTGAGCTCTGGCAGCATACTGACTTAACTATCGATGTAGTCGATGGTCGCGGAGCAAGTTTTTCGCTTGAAATACCTGAAGGCAAGCGCTTTATCGTGCGCTCTGAGGTGTGTGCGATCGATGATGAAACCGCTAAATAGATATTAGCTTACATTAACCACGCCGCGACACTTAGGAAACTGCGCGCACCCATAAAAGGACTGTCCTTGGCGTGCGCCTTTTTTTGCCACGCGTTTGACCATCTCGCCATTACATCTTGGGCAGGTTGGCGCTTGATCGATACTAGCGTCATGATCTGTCACTTTAAGTATCGCAGGTTCATTCACTTTTGGCTCAGACTCTACAATCTCAAATGGCGTCAGAAACACTTTATTGGCCATGTCATGCGACATACTGGTAGGCGGTGTGATGGTCTGCTGAGTATTCAAACTATCGATCGGTAACTCGCTAGATTCAATCTCAGTTTGACCAGACCATCGATGCACTTCTCTACTCTTTAGGATAGTTCTATCAACGGTTTCTTTTATTATAGACTCAGGTGTGGGGTTATCAGTATTCTTGCTAGCATTGCTATGCTTGTCTTTTAGATAGGCTTTGTGTTGGCGATTGGTGCGCCATGACTTGCTAAATTTATTGCTCTCGATCTGCTCGACGATAGATGTGACCTCGTCTTCGGTGAGTATTTTATCTTGCTTCTTCTTCACATAAGACACCATACCACCTGTTAACACGTGTTCGGGTAGCTCATCACGGGTTTTTAGCTCGCACTCACCGATGAAAGCAATCATTGAATGAAAGTAGCTCAGCTCCAAGCCTAATAAATCTGCAAGCGTCTTAATGTGCAAGTAGTTCTGGCGCAATGGGTTTTGAAATTTATATTTGCTGCCATTTGGGAATGACTGTGTCCACTGTCTTTGATTCTCGCTACCGTATATCCAACCTTTGTAGTTTTTGGTTTCAATGACAAAGATGCCGTATACAGAGACGATAATATGATCGATTTGCGTACTGCCACTATTGGCTAATGGCAAGGTGATATTATTTAAACGGTGATACACGTCTTTTTCAAGCTTGAGCCACATGGCGACGTTGATGACAGTTTCACCTAAGAAACCTTTAAAAGTGGATTTTAGGGACATAGTTTTTTACTCTAAATATCCTATACTATAAGGTTTTGAATCGCGTCTAAAACTTCAGGCACTTTGACATCTATACCTTTTTCAACAGCTTTTGTCATGAGCGCCGATGACCAAATAAGAAACTTCGCACCAAGTTTATTTTTATCTGGCTCATTGTTAATAATATTTTCTAATTCATTAATATCTTCATTTGGAACACCCAACTGCCTTAAATCATTAAGGACTTGCTCTACCTTTTCCGTATAGCTATTGCTAATACCTTGAGTGAAATTTTGTCCCACACCAACATTCGAACTTGCATTATTACCGTAGATATTAGTAATTATCTGACTCGCAGTATCTTTTTTATCATCGTTCATATATTCATCTTCTAAATTTGGAAAAGCTTTATTCAACTCAAGTAGTGTGTCTAAAAGCTTCTGTTTGGCGACGTTCAAAATATTGTTTAAATTACCAAACTGTATTCTTTTTCTTACTGCTGATATATCGTTATTTTGAAAAATATCTCTTACATTTTTTACTATCTCGATAGGGAAATCTATATATCCATATTGTTCGTTTGCATTTTGAGCTTCTATTAGATTCTTTTCTATATTCAATATTCCTGACCTATGAATATAACTGTAAAGATTGACATCAACTTGTTTATTTATTTCAGTTAGATCTATAGGTGTGAGTCTACTTCCATAATAAGGATTTTCTACTTTGGCAAATATATCACAATAAAATTTTCGATATTCAGGAACGGGACTTGAGTCGTCGTATCCATTGAGTTCGTGATTAATCCAACTTATGAACTCTCCATTATCAATTTTATAGGCAATTAGCTTAGCTCGGGTTAACGCTTGATCTAAAGAAATTTTATCGTAGCTTATATCTTTAATTAGCTCTTTAATCATTACGACACCTAGTTAAACATTTATTTAATACAATAATACAACTTAGTATATTGATTAGCCATACAAAAAAAGCCACCAGATTACTCTAGCAGCTCTTTTTCAAACACTAACTAAGTCAGGTTTATTACACCAAACTATTTACCGCTTCAACCACAGCGTCGGCCGTAATACCAAACTCTTTATACAAATCGCTGGCTGGTGCTGACTCGCCATAAGTGGTCATACCGATGACTTTGCCATCTAGACCAACGAACTTATACCAGTAGTCCACATGCGCGGCTTCTACTGCGACGCGAGCACGGATATTGGCGGGCAATACTGACTCGCGATAGCTCGCCTCTTGCTCAACGAAGACTTCAGCACATGGCATAGACACCACACGGACGCCAACACCATTTGCGCTAAGCGTCTTGTGCGCTTCCATCGCTAGGCCAACTTCTGAACCGGTTGCGATGATGATGGCTTGTAGCTCACCTTGCTCTTTCGCCAGTACATAACCGCCTTTGGTGATGTTCGCGACTTGGCTCTCATCGCGCGCTTGATGTGGCAAGCTCTGACGGCTAAAGATCAAGGCAGATGGATTGTTTGCTGACTTAATCGCTTCTACCCAAGCCGTAGCCGATTCAGTCGCATCACACGGACGCCATGTGCGTAGATTTGGCGTGGTACGTAGGCTAGTCAATTGCTCAACTGGCTGATGCGTTGGGCCATCTTCACCCAGACCGATCGAGTCGTGCGTATAGACATGGATGACGCGCTGCTTCATCAGTGCGCCCATACGCACGGCGTTACGCGCGTATTCCATAAACATGAGGAACGTCGCTACGTAAGGGATAAAGCCGCCATGCAATGCAATACCATTGGCAATCGCGGTCATACCGAACTCGCGCACGCCGTAGTAGATGTAATTGCCATCAGCATCTTTCTCGATGCCTTTAGCGCCTTTAAATAGCGTGAGGTTCGAGCCCGCTAAATCTGCCGAGCCGCCTAGTAGTTCTGGCAATAACGGCTGCAAAGCATTGATCGCATTTTGACTGGCTTTACGACTGGCGACATCACCGCCCGCTTCTTGCGTTTGCTGAATGTAGGCTTGCGCTTGGCTAGCAAAGTCAGCAGGCAACTCACCATTTAGACGGCGTGATAGTTCTGCTGCAAGCTCTGGATAGGCTTTTTTGTACGCTGCAAAGTCAGCATCCCAGTTCTTTTGCTGCACGTCGCCTTTGGCTTTGGCATCCCACGCTTCATAGATTTCATCGTCTAGCTCAAATGGCGCATGTTTCCAAGACAGCGCATCACGAGTCAAGGCAATTTCATCATCACCAAGTGGCGCACCGTGGCTAGCCGCTAAACCTTGTTTGTTCGGGCTACCAGCACCGATAGTCGTTTTGCAAATAATTAGGCTTGGTTTAGCAGTTTCTGCAATCGCTTGCTCAGTTGCCTGCGTGATCGCATCAGTATCATGACCATCGACTTTGATAACTTGCCAGCCATAAGACTCAAAGCGAGCTTCGGTATCATCAGTAAACCAACCTTCGACATTACCATCGATTGAGATGCCGTTGTCATCATAGAAGAATACCAATTTGCCAAGCCCTAGCGTGCCAGCTAGCGAGCACACTTCATGACTGATGCCTTCCATCAAGCAGCCATCGCCCAAAAACGCATAGGTATGATGATCGACAACATTATGGCCATCGCGGTTAAACTGGGCGGCAAGGGTTTTTTCGGCAATCGCAAAACCAACGGCATTGGCGATACCTTGGCCGAGTGGGCCTGTCGTCGTCTCAACACCAGGGGTATAGCCATACTCAGGGTGACCTGGGGTTTTTGAATGCAGCTGACGGAAGCCTTTTAGGTCATCGACACTGACGTCATAACCAGTCAAATGTAGCAATGCATAAATTAGCATCGAGCCATGACCATTTGATAAGACAAAACGGTCGCGGTTGTGCCAGTTAGGATCGGCAGGGTTGTGCTTTAAAAATTTACGCCACAAAACCTCGGCAATATCGGCCATGCCCATCGGCGCGCCCGGGTGCCCTGAGTTGGCTTTTTGAACCGCATCAAACGACAGTACACGGATGGCATTGGCTAGTTTACGTTCGCTAATTGGAGCTGGCATAGAGTGTCCTAATATTCGAATCAGAAATGTGGAGCATAAGAGGAGAGTTTACTCGAGGATAGTCTGCCAAAAACGCCTGACGCATCATCGACAGACAGACGATAAAGTCAAAGTGCTATATTAACATATTTGCCATCAGGCACGCTAAAAATGCGCTGATAGAATCGTTTGTATTTAATCAGCATTTGTATCAGTTTTTTTTCAAACCAACACGAATCAAAAAACCGCGAGCCCATTGATGACCCGCAGCTTAGATAGCAATGTAGAGGGCAATTTAGAAAAACATCTCTGCATTAAACCAAAATGGTCTCAGCGCCGCCCATATATGGACGCAGCACTTCTGGAATGCTAATACTACCGTCAGCGTTTTGATGGTTTTCCATCACTGCCAGCAGCGTACGGCCAACAGCAAGGCCTGAGCCGTTTAGCGTATGAGCCAAGCTGGTTTGCTTGCCATCTTTGACACGCGTACCCATACGGCGCGCTTGGAAATCGCCACAGTTAGAGCAGCTAGAGATTTCGCGGTAGGTGTCTTGGCTTGGTAGCCATACTTCGATGTCATAGGTCTTTTGTGCGGCAAAACCCATATCACCAGTACACAGCTGTACCACCCGATAAGGCAGATTTAGCTGCTGCAAGATATCTTCGGCTTGACTTGTCATCGCCTCAAGCAAATCATCTGACTGCTCGCTAGTAGCGATATTGACCATTTCCACTTTTTCAAACTGATGCTGGCGGATCAGACCACGGGTATCACGCCCGTGCGAGCCCGCTTCACTACGGAAACATGGCGTATGGGCGGTAAACTTCAATGGCAGCTCTTTGATATCCAAACGCTCGCCGCGTACCAAGTTGGTCATTGGCACTTCTGCAGTCGGAATCAGATAAAAATCCATCTCATCGTTATTGGTATGATTGGTCAGTTTAAACAAATCCTCTTCAAACTTTGGCAGTTGGCCGGTGCCTTTTAGGCTCTCGCTATTGACGATGTAAGGCACATAAGTCTCAAGATAGCCGTACTTGACCGTATGGGTGTTCAGCATAAACTGAATCAAAGCGCGATGCAGCTGCGCCAATTGACCTTTTAGCACGTTAAAACGGCTGCCTGTCAGTTTGGTTGCGGCCTCAAAGTCGAGCATGCCAAGTGTCTCACCGATATGGGTATGGTCTTTGATGTCAAAATCAAACTGACGCGGCGTCCCCCATTTGCGCACTTCGACATTATCATCCTCTGACGTTCCGACAGGCACATCTGCTGCTGGAATATTGGGGATTTGCATGGCCGCTTGTGTGATGCGCTCTTGCAAGGTGCGCAGCTCATCTTCTGCCGCCTTAATCTCACCGCTGATGCTTTGCATTTGAGCCAGTAGCTCGCTGGCATCTTCGCCTGATTTTTTTAGCACGCCCACTTGCTTTGCACCCGCATTACGGCGCGATTGCAATTCTTCTGTTTTGACTTGCAATGACTTACGCTCGGATTCAATCGACTGCCAAAACTCCATATCAAGCGTGTAGCCACGAGTGGCCAGTTGTTGCTGTAAATCGCTTAAATCGCCGCGTAAGAGTTTTGGATCTATCATAATAGTTGCCTGTAACACTAAGAGTGAATAAGAAGTCTAAACATTATTAGTATAATTATTGGTCAGCTGATACTTATGACCAAGCTTGATAACTCAATAACTATCTTGCCATGCTGCCATATTTTTTATCAAACTATATGGGTGCCGCTATCATACCAAGACCCAGCAGATTTGACTATGCTTTGAGCTTTTTTGAGCGCTTTTAGCGTGATTTTGGGCTACTACTTTCATTATTCATAGCCAGTCATACTTACCCGAAATACATATTCTAAAGTTCAACTTACTTTAATAAGGATCATCTACCTTTATTAAAGCCATTAATATCGCCGCTATCAGTGAACAGATCCGCTTATATGTTTCATTTAAGAGCGCTTTTCGGTAAGATAAGCGCATATCTTTTTTCTGTCTTTAGCCAAGTATGGCGACGCTGTCCTGCTTTGGCGATCGAAACCCAACGCTGTTAACACAAGTATCTGAGAAACCTCTATGGCCCTGTACCCTTACACGCTCCAACCCATCGCCTTAAACCTCACCGAGGCCGAATTTCATCAAGCACAGTATGAGCTGTTTGCCAGTGCGAGTCCCTCATTTGGTTTATCCAGTTTTAAGACCAAGGAATGGGTCGTCATGGCCGTGGTCGTGATACTAGCGATTGCAGGTTTGGTGTTTGTCACGGGCTACTCTACGATTATCTTTTGGTTAATGCTGGTGGCCGTGGTGATTTATGTACTGGTGCGTACCCTTGGTTTTAAATGGTACGTCAAAAGAGAGTTTGAAAAACAAGTGGCCGATCAAGAAATGCCCGATGAGATGCGCCAGATGAAGCTGGGCGTACAAAAGCACGGACTGGTGATGGCCATGCCTGTCAATCAACCAGAGATGTTTAATAGCAATCAGATGCGCGGCATGCAGATGCGTGCAGGCCAAACTCAGCAAGCCGTCATTCCATGGTCTGCTGTCAAAAGCTGGGATGAAACCGACGATTACATCTTTATGATGTTTGAAGTTAAAGGCCAACAAGGCAGCCAGATCGTCCCAAAACGCTTACAAGCGCAGAAGTTTCCGATCGATACCGTGCGTCAGCATCTCCAAGAAGTGGTACCTGTCAAAGGCTTAAACCCTGAAAGCTTGCAACCGCCTGCTTAATAATATTTTTTAGCAGCTTATGATACAAAAGCGCTCTATACCTCTAGGGCGCGCCTTGGTTCTAAATAACCAATCACATGGTTAAAATTAATAAATTTAACTTATTTATGATGTTTTGCTATGATAGTCACCAGTAGAAGAAAAAAGGGTTTAGAAGTCCCCAAAAGGTAGCATGAGGACGGTGCCTACTTCTGATAGCAGAGACCTTTGTTTATGATACTGGCTATCAGCCGCCTCATAGGTAACTGATAGATATTGTGGTGCGAGTATCGCCGTATCATTTATATTGTTATTTTTTTGGTAAAACGGCTATATTGTATGAATGAGCATAGCCACGTAGCCTATGACTTGCTACACTCTTAGTCTTCTTTATTATCAAGCTTTTTAGTGGTTTTTTTGGTCATCTTTTTGGTGACTCAAGATTACGTACGCTACTAGGCTTTTAATACGACTTTTTATTGAACACTCAAACTATAAGGATAATATCATGAGTAATAATGCAACCAATCAGATTGGCCTAGAAAAAGCAGACATGAGCGAAGTCATCAGCAAGCTAAACGACTTACTATCAAGCTATCATATGTTTTATATCAACGTCCGTGGTTATCATTGGAACGTCAAGGGCGAGCACTTCTTTACTTTGCACCCACAGTTTGAAGAGCTATATACCAGCCTACAAGTAGAGATCGACGAAATCGCTGAGCGTATCTTGACATTAGGTGGTACGCCATTACACGCTTATAGCGACTTTGCTCAGCACACCAGCATCTCTGAAGACAAAAACGTCAAAGATGGTAACGCTTGTGTAAAAGGTGTGGTCACAGGCCTAAAAGCTTTGATCGAAGAGCAACGCGACGTGTCATTAGTGGCCGAAAAAGCCGAAGACCAAGGCACAGCAGACTTGGTCGATGAATACGTACAGCAGCAAGAAAAACTGATCTGGATGTACAACGCGTTTTTGGGCTAAGGCTATAAAATATGCTGCTTATACTTATACATAAGCACTAAAAATATAAGTACAAAAAACATAAGCATTAAAAAAGCACCCAATGGGTGCTTTTTTTTGGTTCAAAACACTTAGGCTGCTTATTTTTGAATCCACTGACGGATTTTTTCGCGCTCCGCAGGGGTCGCCTGTAGCCATAACTGCATAAAGCTATCAAGAGTATTACCGGTTTGCACAGCCGCTGGCACAGGTTGCGCGGTGCCTGTATTGACACTACTCTGGGCCGGCTGAGTCGCTGGCTGCTCTAAAGCGGCAATCGCTCGCTGGTTTTGTAGCTCGGCGTCACCTGCACCACCAAACACGCCGCCGATGGCTTTACCCAAGCCTGAGAACAGTCCGCCTTGATTACCAGCCATACCCTGTTGACTTGCGATAACTGTATTGTTCTGATGAATAGCGAGTGTTGGCTGCTTAGCATAATCTTTAGCGGCTTCGTAATCTTCTGGCTGGTTTGGCATGGTCAGACGATAGGTCTGATTGTCTGCTAATTGCGCGGTTACACTGACATTGCCTGAGCGCAAATAGTCGTGCTCATCACGGCGCAAGTTGTACAAACGGTCGTATTTGGCCGTAATCGCATGCGTACCAGGCTGCAACGTAAACTTCTTTGTGAGCGGCTGAAAGGCACTCTGCTGCACTTCTTGACCATTGATGGCAGTGACCTTGATATGATCATCGACCAACAGCGTCACGGCCGCGTGCGATAGCATAGAGACAGAACCTGCCCCTATAAGCAAAGCACTGGTGGTCAGTTTTTTTAACAAAGAGGCATGTGATTTCATAAGTGGGTCCAGTAGTCATGTGGCGTTTTAGAGAATAAAGTGGGTTGGCAAACAGTTGACAAACAATGGGGAAAAACCGTTGTTTTTTGTATGACAGCGTATGGGGTTACTCATAACATACGCCGTTATTTATCGCGCATTCAAACTTAGAAAAAGCAATCAAACCTATTAGAAGTAAGAAACACACCGCCTAAAAGTCGAGTGGCATGGTATGTTGGTCTTGCTCTGCTGTGCTGTTATCTACTTGCGTCTCTTGCGCAATATCTGCCAGCTCAGCGGCCAGCGTTTGCTCATCGATGGTACGCAGCGCATCACTGATGACGGCTTTGGAGATATTGCTGCGGCCAAGATTGGAAAACATAGGCTGAATATAATTGAGCACGTCCATCATCGCACCGATACGGTGTGGCCCGTCAGTCAGCAAGTGATCGATGATACGGTCGTCAAACTGCCAGCCGCGGCGGCGCAAGATAGATTGCAGCAGCGCTTGACGGTCAGCGAAGTCATGGCCATTAGGAACCTTAAAGGTCGGCGATTGAGCCAAACGCGTCAGCAAGTCCCTTAGCCCAAAGGGTAACTCACTTGCAGGTTTGTTGGCAGCAAACAATAGCTGGCGCTGCCCTTCTCGGCTACGATTAATCAGATGAAACAAAGCCTCTTGCCACTGGGTGCTTTGCTCTAGCACCTCCAAATCATCAATGGCGATTAAATCAAAGTTTTCTAACGACGAGAGGACATGGACATCTGTATGAATCAGCTCATTGAGCGACAAGCAGATAGCCGTCTTATCCATTTCTATATACGACTCACAAATAGCGGACAACAGATGAGACTTGCCCGTCGCAGGACTGCCAAACAGGTATAACTGACCGATCAGGCCGACATGTAGCTGCCTGACTGCATCAATAATCGACATCCAACCAGGACCTGCAAAATCGCTAAGACTTGCATCGTGCTTAATGTCCAGATTGAGACTTAGCTGTGCTTCTGCCATGAATCATCAACTCGGTTTGCGTAGCGCAATCACTAAAAAGGCTAAACGACTAATATTTTTAAACTGGCTTGGGTAGCTTGTGCTTTTATGAATGCTGACCCAAGCCAACCTAGGAACGATAAATACCGTGAATACTGCGCCTATATATAACATATTTGTAAAATGACTGACAAGTCCTTTACCCTTTACCTTGCATCAATCAGCATTTACGCTCATACAATCCATGTTATAACTTTTATCACTCATCATTCGGACGCATTCTCATTTTAAAATGGTGATAACCACGGGGTAAATCAAACACTAAGACACATGAATCATTGATCCTTAAACAATGTCAGTTGCTTGTGGCCTTTATACAGATCGGTTGAGCGATAATAATCATACAAATGGCGAAACAACACATTCAGGACAGCTGACACAGGCAGTGCAATCAGCATCCCGACAAAGCCTAATAAGCTTGCCCCTGCCAATACCGCAAAGATGACCCACAGCGGCGATAGACCAATCTTATCCCCCAACAACAGTGGCTGCAGGATATAGCCCTCTGCTGCTTGCCCCACCAAAAACGCCCCAACAATCAATGCCAAATAGGTCCAGTCTAACCCAAACTGAAACAAACAGGCGACAATGGCCGCGATAAAACCGATACCAAACCCCAAGTAAGGCACAAAACTTGCGATACCTGCCACCATCCCGATGATCAGACCTAGCTCAAGGCCGATAAGCTGCAACTGCACCGCATATATCGCGCCCAGTAGTACCATGACCAGCAGTTGACCTTTGATAAATGCCATTAATGCACGGTCGCACTCATGCGCTACCTGTAACACTTTTTTGCAATAGGGTGCTGGTATGGCCATCTTCCAAGTCTGCAACCGCTGATCCCAGTTGAATAAAAAATAAAAAGTCAAAATCGGTACCAATACGATAAGACCTGCATTGTTGATAAAACTCATACTAGAGGCGATGATTTGACTCATCATCGTACTGGCATCTGCAAACTTATAGTTCGTTTGCATATAGTCGACCAAGGTTTCAGAAAATCCTTTGGCTTCTAGCTCCGGCAAACGAATACGGCTGTTATTAGCAAACCATTCACGCACGACTTGATTGTACCAATTTAGCACCTTTGGCAGATATTCCCAAGCCGCTTGCAACTGATGCCATAACGTCGGTACCAGCCACCAAAGCAGCAGCACCATACCCAGCGTGATGGTGGCATAGACAATGATAATCGCCACCCAGCGCTTGATATATTTCGATAGGCGCTTGACCAGCGGATTAAACAAATACGCCAGTACAAAAGCAAAAACAAACGGAATAATGACTGGCATCATCAAATACAATAAAAAAAGCGCCACCACCATCGCCGCCACAATAAATAAGCGCCGAAAAAAAGGATCTATGGTTTGGTTTATCATGGTGGGTAACCCTGCGATTGGCTAATAAAAATAGTAAACAGTGATTGACAATGATTTTGCGTTCTATTATCGCAAAGTACAGCAAAAAATCCGTCATTTTTTGTTTCTTATATGATTGTAAGTAGTAACATGCCAGCAAAACCATATGGTGCGATCACAGGTAACAGTCACTTTTAGTCAATTCACTATAGTCATGATGTTTTATGGTTTGATAAGGGTTTTTTGGCAACCGCTGACGATCTGGCGCAAACTGATGCAAATATAGCGAATAAGTGGCAAGTTGCTTTGCGAGTCAGGGCGGTTTTTGGGTATAATGCGCCCACGACCTTCAGAGTTATCACAACCAACTCGCTTTTTGACCCACCTTCATTCCTTATAAATTTTGTGAGATGACCATGAGTAACAAGCCTTCTTTAAGCTACAAAGATGCTGGCGTTGATATTGATGCTGGCGATGCGTTGGTTCAACGTATTAAATCAGTGGCAAAAGCCACCTCTCGCCCTGAGGTTGTAGGCGGACTTGGCGGCTTTGGAGCGCTTTGTCGTATTCCGACTGGTTACACCTCGCCTCTACTGGTATCAGGAACGGACGGTGTCGGCACCAAACTTAAATTGGCATTGCAGCTACAACGTCACGACACCATCGGTATCGATTTGGTCGCTATGTGCGTCAACGACTTGCTTGTATGCGGCGCTGAGCCATTGTTTTTCTTAGATTACTATGCAACAGGCAAGCTGGACGTCGATGTCGCAGCGACTGTGGTCACTGGTATTGGCGATGGTTGTAAACTTGCAAACTGTGCACTTATCGGTGGTGAAACTGCTGAAATGCCAGGTATGTATCAAGACGACGATTATGACCTCGCTGGATTCTGCGTGGGTGTGGTCGAAGAAAGCGAGGTCATCACAGGCAAAAACGTCAGCGAAGGCGATGTTCTGATTGCCCTAGCTTCGAGTGGCGCGCACTCAAATGGCTACTCATTGGTGCGTAAGGTCATCGAAGTTAGCGGTATTGACGTGGCTACTAGCGATGAGCAACTAGATGGTCAACCTATTCAAGATGCCTTGATGGCACCGACTCGTATCTATGTTAAAGCAATCAAGGCATTGCAGGATACCCTTGGTAGCTCAGCGCTTCATGCCATGTCACACATCACAGGTGGCGGTCTCACTGACAACTTGCCACGAGTGCTCCCTGATGACCTAGCGGCTAGCATCGATACCAGCAGCTGGCAGTTCTCAGAGTTATTCACTTGGTTACAGACCCAAGGCAATATCGAGCAAAGTGAGATGTACCGCACCTTTAACTGCGGCGTTGGTTTTGTCATCGTGGTGCCTAAAGATAAAGCTGAAGCAACGATCAAAACATTGACTGACGCTGGTGAAAACGCTTGGCAACTCGGCGAAATGGTCAAACGTGAAGCCGATGCCGTGGTATACCGTTAATGTCAGATAGCCATCATACAGCTCACCATCAGCCACTACGCGTGGCGGTATTGGTCTCTGGTAGCGGCAGTAACCTGCAGGTTTTGATAGACGCCATGCAAGCAGGGACGCTACCGATTGAGATCGTTGGCGTCATTAGTAATCGCGACGATGCTTATGCGTTAACACGTGCGACCGATGCAGCCATTCCGGTTGCTGTCTTGTCGCACGTTGCTAGTGGCAAACGCATGGGCATCAAAACCTTTGAAAAGCACGCCACCGCACAGCTTGAAGCGTGGCAACCTGATCTAATCGTTTTGGCTGGTTTTATGCGGGTATTGAGTGCAGACTTTATTGATAACGCGCCTGCACCGATGATTAACTTGCACCCATCACTACTCCCGGCCTATAAAGGGCTAGACACGCATACCCGTGTACTCTGCTCAGGTGAGCGTGAGCACGGCTGTAGTATCCATGTGGTCACCGCCGAGCTGGATGCAGGACAAGTGTTAAGCCAAGCGGTCTTGCCTATTCGTCATACCGATACGCCTGATAGTTTGCAAAAGCGCGTACAAGTGCTGGAGCATCAACTATTGCCGTGGACGATATTACAAATTGCTATTGGCGGCGTGTCATTAACGCCAAGTGAGCAAGCCTCTAGTATCTTGCCTGCCCTGCCCTTACGTCTATTGATTGACGCTTAGTTGTTTTAAGATATTATTTTTACCCACACAAAAAAACCCAGCTACTTAATAGCTGGGTTTTTCTTTTTAGTCTTTAACAGTTTTACGTGTTATTCACTGTTATTTTCCAAATACGTGTACTGCTTTAATGTTTACAAACTCTTTAATACCAAAGCCGCCGTGCTCGCGACCATAGCCTGAGTCCTTCACACCACCAAATGGCAGTGCAGGATTGGCAAGACCATAACCATTGATATAGACCATACCAGTATCGAATTGTTCACTGGCTAAGCGAATCGCTTTTTCTTCATCTTTTGAGAAGAT